>MDTE01024181.1_pt1 | contig 32282 bp, 28 predicted proteins | sample 811231 | NCBI WGS metagenome assembly MDTE01 (sample SAMN05326651, study PRJNA326480) | marine metagenome | isolation source: seawater | place: Indian Ocean: Red Sea | collected 2010 | reverse complement strand
GGGAGGTTAAGATTGACGCGAATCTTTTCTTTTTTCTTCCGTGCCATTTCATTACCTCTGTTTACATTTCCATTTCTTTACTCATTAACCAGACCAATGCAGAATAAGCAATATGGATGACAGGAAGAACTACTAATACGACCCCGTAAACCATTTCTTCAGAAAGTTCTGAACCAGCACCCGAAACCCAGAACATAATTACAAGCATGACAATTAGGAAAAGCGGCATTGCTACTGCAACCACAACATATGATTCAGCCATCATAGCTAATGTTTCTAGGAATACACCAAGTCTAATTCTATTTTCTCGCATATAATGTTCTGCTCTATTAAGGAAATAAATTTTCAAATTACCACCAGATGAAAGAGTCCCCACCATTCCTTGGAAGAATTCTGAAACCCAAGGGGATGCTGCTCTATCTACAGATAGTTTGATTGCTGAAACTAAATCCATCCCAAGTAGATTTATGTCACGGTAAATCATTGCTGAATCGTAAGAAATGTTTCCATAAATTTCTTTATTCATAGCTAAAGATCTGAATATTTTGGCAGGTGTAGCATTTGCTGCAGACATAGCAGCAGTGTATGAAGCAGCATATGGTAGATATTTTTCCAATTCCTCAGAACGAGATTTCTTTTCTCTTTCAGCAGCGCCCATGAAATATTTGTAAGTCATAATCGGTCCAATTAATCCACAGAAAGCAACTAACCCATATCTAATAATTCCAGGCACTACTTTTGTTTGATAATGTGGGCAACCACCATATGCAACCCATACCCCGTCAGGACCTTCTCCGCCCCAATTTAGATTAGGGTTTATGTCATTTTTATTCCAAAAAGCCCAATCTATGCAAGGATAAATAGTGTCTGGATTTTGCATATTTTCCCAAATAGCAAATGCCCCAATTTCTGGTAAGAACGCGATAACTAATATGCCAACAAAAATCAAAAATGAAACTACAGTACTCATGATGGCAGTGGCCTTGTACACTTCAGGCATAACTCTGATATCAGCCTGTAGCAATAATTTTTGCAGGCCTTTATCTGCACGTGTGTTCTTTCTTAATGCCCTTCCTAGAAACAAGTTTGAGAATCTCTGCCAACCAGTAAGGGTCATACCTTCAAATCGTTTTTTAGCATCTTCTGCCTTTTTGGCCATCAATCCACCTCACTGTAGGCCATCAACCCTTGCCAGAACTGCTTGGGGTCTGACATAGTATTCAGTAATGATTTGAGCTACTTGGTCAGATCTTCGTATATCGTTCAAAACCATCCAATCTAGAATTCTTTTTCTTGTACGTAATTCGTCCCTCATCTTTTCTTGAGAATAATTTATTTTCACCATAATTTTTTCTAAAACATATGACTTACCTGAAAAGTCGAAATCATCTCTAGATGGGTCCCATTTGAAAACCTCATTAGTAATTACTTCAAGGCTATGTGGGTCAACCCCTACAATTTCAACTAGTTGCTTCGTTCTTCGTACACGTCGGCCATTTATTCTAGTTTGAATCTGAATAGCACACGCTTCTAATGCAGGCAGTAGAACACGAGGGATATCAATAGGTTTGTTTTCCAATCTGTGAACTAGTGATGGGACAGAATCAGCGTGAACTGTTGAATATGAACAATGTCCTGTTGCCATTGCTTGGAATAGAACATAAGCTTCCGCACCACGAATTTCACCAACAATAATGTATTCTGGTCTTTCTCTCAAAGCTGCTTTTAGCAGTTCGAATTCTCCAATTACTCCTTCATCAGACTCCCCACCAAAACCCTGCCTTGTTAAACCAGGAATCCAATTTGGTTGAGGGATATTTACTTCTCTAGTTGACTCAATACTAACAATTTTCATTTGCCATGGGATGAACAAAGCCATTGCATTTAGTGTGGTTGTTTTACCTGATGCCGTACCACCGACAAACAGCATTGAAATGCCTTGTTGGAATGCAATCCACAGATATGCAACCATCAGGGATGTCATAGTTCTAAATGCAACAATATCACATGGAGAGAAGGGGTCTTCTCTAAATCTACGAATACAGAAAGTCGATCCTTTAGTAGAAATTTCATAACCTAGTTTCATTACAATTCTAGAACCATCCATTAGAGTTGCATCTAGTAATGGCTCAGCAACAGAAATATGCTTTCCACAGCGTTGTGCGAGTTTGATCACATATGATTCCAATTCTTCATCTGTTGGCCAAGCAATTGATGTTTCCACAGATTCAAACTTGCGGTGGTATGCGAAAATAGGAATTCCTGTACCGTCTAATGAAACGTCTTCTACATTTGCATCGTTCATAAGAACGTCCATTCTACCGTATCCAATTAAATCTCTTTTTAGATAATAGAAAATTTTAGAACGAGATTTTTTTGTTATTTTCATCCCGTAAGATTTGATTATTTGGTCCATGGCAGCGCGAAGATAACCATCAGGGTCTGTATCAATTTCTTCAATATCGGCAGTAAGTGCCTTAACAAAAATATCCATAATTTCATCAAATTGAGCCTTTTCTTTTTTGTTTAATGGTGGTTCAATTGCTTGATACATGATGTTCAAAGATCTCAAATCACGAACAATCCGAGCAAAAGCGTGTGGGGGTTGAACTGGATATTTATCCAGAACCTCATACTGAGCTTGCTGGCGTTGTTTACGTTGTCTTTTTTGTTTCCCACGTGCTTTCCGTGCCATGCCCAATCCTCCTGCTCTGTACTGCGACCTTTCTCAATTCACTATAACCTTTGGTTATAGGATGGGGGTTTAAATGCCAACTTGTAGATAATTGAATCATCGGATATTGAATTCTAATTAATTTTCAAATGGTTTACGTCCCCACCTGCGATTTAACATCATTAGGAAAGAAATACCTAGAATAATTAATCCGGCGCTAACTGCTAAAATGCCTCGTAAACCTTGGCTAGCAGCGTCAGTTTCTACTAGGACAGAAGTTGTAGCATTCAAACCCTCTTCAGATACCATTTGGCCCCAATTTTCATAAATTGTCATATCTCCTTGGGTGAAAGAGATTAGGAATAAACCAAGAAGCGGTAGTATCGTACCGGCATAGAACCAACCCATTATTGAGATATCAAAAATTGCTTTGTTAGGACGAGGTCCCATCAAAAAGGCTGTCAAACTGACAATGTAAATTGAATTCGCAATCATTACGATTAAAGCAGCAGGTAAAGCCCAAATTTGATCAAGAACTTTAGCCATGATGATTAAGAAGATAATTGAAATCCAAGTGGTAATTAGAAAATATACTACAATTTTTGCCCGTAATAATTGTGGCAATGTAACTGGGAACCCATTCAAAAAATCTGGCGAATCCATGCCATTTAGCCATGAATAAAATTGAAAACCAAAGAATCCTAAAAAGGGGGCATATGATAACAAGTTGAAAGGAATAGGGAACGAAGCGAAATCTACTAACCAAGCAAGTAATAAAAGGAATAGTAGAGGGACGGTGTATGAAATTAACATCTTAAATAATGTATTTGATCTCCACAAATCTACTAGGTCTTTGGCAACCAGTAGTCTTAGCATTCCAGTTCCTAAAAATGGCAAGCGATTATACACTGGCGTTAATAATTCATTTTTTGCAGTCACCATTATTTCAAAATCACGAGGTACAAGGTGTGCTCCAAAATATGCTAATAGAAATGAAAAGGGGATACTAACAATTGGAATCAAATGTTGGTGAGAAAACTGATACATCATTCCAGGAATTAAGAATTCTAAATTGATTATTTGAATAGATGCTAATAATGCAATTGTAATACCAATTGCAGGTATTAAATATGACCAAATTCCGCCTCTGCTAAATAATGCAGATGCAATAAATGAGAATGACAGGCCCTGTGCCAATGTTGCTGTAAGGGCAAATAAAACCACAGGCAGTGAGCTCCACATAAGTGGTGTAGAAAGACCAGCAAATTGCTCTAATAATAATCCCCCAGCCATCCCTAGAATTGCAGGTGTAAGTAACATCAAAAAATAATATGTTACTTCTTTTGAATAATAAGCGAAGTAATTGGTTACTAAATCTAATGGTTGAACTGCAGGTATTGCTAACAAGTAATTTTTCCCGCCATCTCTTTGTGATACCATCACCCTTCCAATAAAAGCAAATGAACCCATGGAAAGAGAAAACCCAAAAATACCCACATGCATGTAAATCTTGAGTTGTTCCCAAGTGAATGCTTGTTGACTTTCTTCTGAATTAATGAGAACCTCTCCTGTAAGATATCTCAATCCTACGGTGACAATCATAGACAATAATGCAAGCATGACAGGAAAAAGAGCAATATGCCTTTTTTTGGCAAAATCAATATTCTGACGCCATTCTTCCTTGAACATCATTCGGAATGTAACCCAAAATGAATCCACAATTTTTGGGGGTGAATAACTGGTATTCACCATTATTCCTCCTCACTTCTATCCATTGCATCTATTTCTTCAAAAGAAGTACCCACTAATCTGATGAATACATCTTCTAATGTTTCATCCTCATTGTTTTTTAGTTCAGAAACTTTTCCAGAAGCAAGTACATGTCCTCTGTCAATAACTGCAACTCTTGTGCATAATCTTTCTGCTACTTCTAATATATGAGTACATAGAAAAATAGTTCCCCCTCCTTCAACAATTTCTTGCAGTAGTTCTCTACATTTTCGTTGATAAATTGGGTCTAAATTGACAAATGGTTCATCTAAGAAAAGTAGTTTTGGTTTATGGATTAAAGCTCCGGCCAACATAACTTTTTGTCTCTGTCCTTTTGACAAATCCTTACAAAGAGTATTTCTCTTGTCTTTAATTCCAAACCATTCTAACCAGTATTCTACTTTATCAGAGATATCATCTAAGTTTCTCAGTCTAGCAACAAACTCAAGATATTCTGCAGCCGTCAGAAAAGATGGTGGGCTTTCAGATTCTGGGACAATTCCTACATTTGCTTTCACCATGCGCGGATCTGATCTAACATTTATTCCTAGAATTTTTGCGCCTCCCATTGATGGTCTTAGTTGACCTGTTAGTAATTTTATGAATGTTGATTTCCCAGCTCCATTTGGGCCAAACACGCCGAAAAATTCTCCAGGCGCAACTTTAACATTTAGTGGATGTAAAGCAACAAAGTCACCAAATGCCTTGCCCAAATCTTTTGCAATAACCAAAGGCTCGTCATCTGCCACAATAAACACCCGCCCTAGTGTCCCTTCCACTCGGGTTTTTCTCTATTTAGGAATGCATTTACTCCTATTTCCTTATCATCAGTATCAAATAATGAGCAAAACTCTTCATGTTCAAACTTTATTCCTTCAGAGATTGGTAACTCTAATGACGCTCTGACAGCCTTCTTTGCCACTTTGATTGTGTGTGGTGATTTACTTGCTAGATTCATCGCTAATCCCATCGTCATGGATTGTAAATCATCCGGCTCACATAGTCTATTTACGAGTCCAATTCTATACGCTTCATTTGCGGGAATAATTTCTCCTCCCATTACCATTTCCAATGCTTTACCATATCCTAATAGTCTAGCTAGTCTTTGTGTGCCTCCACCTCCTGGGATTAGTCCAAGGTTAATCTCTGGTGTTCCAAAACTAGAACGTGTGGTGGCGATTCTAATGTCACAAGAAAGTGCAATTTCACTACCCCCGCCAAGAGCGAAACCATCGATAGAAGCAATAGTTGGGATTGATAAATTCCATATTGCCTCCCATACATTGTCTGCAAAAATCTTTCGAATTTGTGTTGAGCCCACTCCTGTAAATTCACTAATATCTGCGCCAGCAACAAATGCGGGTGGCTTAGGTCTTTTTTCATCGTTAGATGGAATTGGTGGGGCTTCACCTCTAATGATGACCACTCTAACATTTTCATTTTTTTCAGCAGCAATACATGCTGATTTAATTGCTTCATTTACATCGTAATTTAGCGCGTTTAATTTATCAGTTCTATTTATGGTCCAAATTTCAATTATCCCACCTTCGGGAAAAGAGCCCTCTACATCTATTCTATCAATTTTGAAGGCTTCAGTCATATTATCACCCAATTTCTTCCCTTAGAGCATCTAATTTTGATTGACTTTGTGTCGGTGGTGGAGGGAGTGGGAGACCTTCCGGCGGCGGCGGTAATTCTTCAAGTTCAACTTCCACTTCTTCTTCAAATTCAGAAGCTGCGATAAAACCTGTATCTAATGGTATTCTTAGTTTGAGAATTCTAGCACCATCAATTCTAACATAAGTAGCCCCATAGGGATGACCAGGTTCTACTTTAATTGGTTCATTAATTACTGTTAAACCATGACCTTTTTGGCTTAGAATAGATAGTAGATCTTCTCCACTATCATGTTTTGACCACATTCTTGCGGCGGATGCCCGAATGTCAGCTAATTGGCCCCTGCGCCGCTCTTCGATTCTTTTCTTTATTGCCTCACGTTTACCTCGCCGTTCTTCAACAAACTCTTCAATATCTGATTCTTCAACTTGTTCAGCATCAATATCAACTACGTACTCCTCGGCTACATGAACCTCTTCTTCGGTATCTTCTTCAATTTGAATCACATCATCGTCTTCTGATGAATCTGAATCCGGCTCATTTGCATCAGCGGAGGCCGCCATTTTTCTTTCTCTTCTAGTACCTCCACCCTCGTCTTCTACAACTGCTTCGGGCAAATCAAAAGATTCTTCAGATTGAGTTTTTTTAGTCGTAGGGCTTCTTCGTTTCTTTTTCTTCTTTTTTGGTTTTCCACCAGTTAATACTAGGAAAGCAGCAAGAAGTAAAAGTGCCCCTGTAAAAATGTAGCCTTGCAAATCATCTTCCCATTCTCCAGAGAGGAAAAGTTGGAACAATATGCCTAACAGTAATGCGAGATAAAGTAGCAAACGGCCGAATGACATCCTGTCCCCCCAATAGCGAGCAGATGTGTCCCCTCTTTCACTATGACGGATGAGCGACTAAACTAGCAAAGTTCATTTTTTAGTAAATTTAGGGCTTTAGATCGGTGGCTATATAGCCCCTTTTCTTGTTTATTCATTTCACCAAAAGTGCGACCTGTCCCCTCATCCAGAGGGACGAAAATTGGGTCAAATCCAAATCCACCAGACCCTTTAATCTCAGTAGTAATAATCCCACGGCATATTCCTTCTACTAGTGTGGTTTTATTTCCGTCCCATAATGCCGCACATGCCCGAAATTCAGCCCCCCTGTTTGCATTTCTATCCAATAACTTCAATATTCCATGTAAACCTATTTTTTCCAATGTGGATGCCGAATAAACTCCAGGGAATCCATTTAGTTCATCAATAAAGAGTCCAGCGTCTTCTACTAAGATGGATCCTTTTTCACCAATTTCTTCTAAGTATGCTGCTGCTTGTTGAATTTTTGAAGAAGCTACTAACTGTAGATTGTCAGACTGCGGCTCAATTACTTCAGGTATTTCCCCTTCAATTAAAAACTGCTTCACTTCATATCCAAGAGGCAAAAAGAAATCCTTTGCTTCTGCAAGTTTTCCGCTGTTGCTTGTTAAGAAGAATAACCGGTCCATGGTGTTCCGAGAAGAGGTTAGCGATTGAGTGTATTGATAGAAAATGCTTAGTCAAAGTGAAAGGCAAGACACTCATACCAATATGTATGCAGGCAAAGGTGATACTATTGGTTGCTGCTGGTGGCGCCTGTGGTGCTGTTGCTCGTTATGTCATTTCAGAATGGATTACTTCTGACTTTCCATGGGGTACATTGACAGTGAATATTCTGGGGTCATTCTTGTTAGGTGTATTAATCGCATTTGGTGCTTCAAGTGATCATGTAACTCCTGAAGTGCTTCTTTTTGTTGGGACAGGTGCTCTCGGGGCTTTTACTACAATGTCAACATTCAGTATTGAAGTGATTGAACTCCTTGATTCACAGAAGTATTTTCCTGCTGTTTCTTATGCATTGTCAAATTTCATTTGTTGCCCCTTGATGGCTTTTGTTGGATGGCGCTTCATTCCATTATTATTCAATTGAAAATCATAATCTAAATTTTTCCATCCATTCAGAACATTCTGATTGCTCTTCCTCCACATTTTCTTCGTTAAGAAGAGATTTATTTTTTGTAACCCATTCATTTGTTCTAGCGCGAAGTATTTCTGCAGTTTGATTGTAGTTTTCTTCATCTCTGCATAATAATGCTAGAAATTTATGTAATGGTAGCCCAGAATCCCAATCAAGGTAAGGTCTTCCATTTTTTGTTAGGGGGAGGGACGGAATCCTTCTTGCAATAATAGATGAACTCCCTGATAAGTTTGAAGTATCAATTTTTAGTATTCTCCATGAATCCCCTCTCACTCCCTTAAGCCTCATAGCATATATTGGCATCAAGCCACACCTTTCGCCCTCATTTAGCAAATCTTCATATTGCTTCAATGTTCTACCAGAAAGGTAAATTTTCTTTTCTTTGGTTGTTTTCACTTCTATAGGAAATGCGATATCGCCACGTACTGCTAGTAAATCCCCTGCTCCAGCAGCCCCACTTCCAGCAGCTCTTACAACAAGAAAAGGGCGCCGAATTACTTGCATTGCTTTTGCTTTTTCAGTTGCATTACAACTACGAGTTACAGCCCTAACTCCATCAGCAGAACCTATGAGTACAGCACGTAATTCACGTTCATACTGGGAAGCCATCGTTGACGACGGCCGTTACACCGTTCAAGACAATATCGGATAGATTATACAGTTTTAGGGTGATTATATGTTAATTCTTATATTTCCGTATCATTAACCAGAATGATTGACAAGGGGTGCCATTCTAGACTTACTTGTGGGGACATTATTCATTAGGACTGCAGATTTCAAATTAGCATACCGCCTAATGAAATCTTTGAGAGAAAAGGGCCTAGAATTTCTTCAAGTTTTGGCAAATGCCCCTTTACCTTCAGAAACATCTGTTTGGTTTGGTACTAAAGATGAAGTTGCAGCTAGTAACATTGGGGTTGGCGTTGCTTGTAACTTGTCAGATATTGAAATTTCAATAGACCGGGCTTTGCATTTATCCAATCAGGAAAAGATTACTCATATTCTAGCATTTGGAATAGATCCAGGTCCAAGACCTGGTCTAGCTTGGAATTCAGATGGTAAACCACTTGGTTCTCAACAAATGGAGAATGTCGATGATACAATTGATAGAATATGTGGATTAATTTCATCTATCCCTCACAATTTATCAGTAGTTCGTATTGGTGATGGTTCTCCAACTATTGGATTTAGATTGGCAAATATTTGTTTGGCTAGAGGGTTGAGGGTAGAGATGGTTGATGAGAGAAGAACATCAACAGGGATTAGTAGAAATGAACATAAAACATCAGCATCAAGAATAGCAAGAATATCAGGCGAAGTGGTTTCTAATAAAAGAAAAATCCAACCGTCTACGGGCGAAGTAAGGGAAATACAGAGACGTAGTCGTAGAGAGAGTGGCGGGCGTCTTACATTACCTCTTGAACTTGCTCAGGCTGTAGCAGTTGGTAGATTGTCAATGGTCGAGGCTCTAGATGAATATGACCGACGCCGTGGTACTTTGGTATAACCGACTGGCTCAAGAGTGCAACCTTACTCGAAGGTGACATTGCGAGCATGGTCTAGAGGTTATGACTGCAGGTTCCCAACCTGCCGACCCGGATTCAATTTCCGGTGTTCGCACTTAAATTAAGCACGCCGCCGTAATTTTTCCATTAATCCATCAGCCACACCTAGGTTAGTTAGGCATGCATCGTTATCTCCTTTCTTATGTGCTTCAACTGCTTGGCCAATTGCTGCTTCACAACTACTTCTTTCTGAATCATTAAATTTAATCCCAGATGTATCCAATTTGTTACGGAGATCTCGCCATTCTTCTTGTAGAAAAGCTAGTAATTCTCCGGCTTCAGAATTAGCAGCATTTTCAGAATCTAATTCATTCGTAATTTGTTCTAGCAGCATTGCAGCATGGGACCATTGCTTTGCTTTGCGAGCCTTATTTACAGCCAATAATTTCTCATCCCAGTCCTCTGAATTAGAATATTCTGACCAGCGTGCAGTTAATTTTTTCCTTTGTCTCCATGCTTTTTGCACTTCAACCATTGCTTCCGCTTCTCTTGTTACTTCACGAATGACCGAATCTGCTAAACCCCTAGCAAGCGAAAAATCACCACTATCAAAAGCGGATTGAGATTTCTCTATTCTATTTGAGAAATCAGCATCATCTATCCCTGCTGCAGCCTCCACTACACGCTTTGCTTCATCAATTGTATCCGCCGCAATTTCCCCAGCACTTCCTAGATTTTCAACGTGTTCGGGGACTGCAATTACTAGCCCCATTGCTTCAGCAGGGGCTTCTCTTAGAAGTGCTTCTTCGGCATCTCTTACGGCTCTTTTCAATGGTTCATATTGTGTCCCTTCACACCCGGATAGAGCCCTCTTTGCTTCGGCAATAGCCTCCTCGGCTTTCCCCCAATATTCGATTATTTCATTAGCATGCGTTTTCGCTTTACGAAACAACATTTCAGCTTCTCTTAATGACCCCAATTCCATTTCTCTATCACCTTGAGATAGGATTTTCTGTGCTCTTTTTGCCGTAGGTGCAATATCATCAGCCCTTTGTACAGCGGAATATACATCATCACGGATGTCAGAAATGTCACTAGACATTGCAACAGTTCGTTCAATATCATCTAGTGCAAGATTTAGTAAAATAGTCCCTTCTTTTGGATCAGCATAACCTACTTCAGTTGCATTTTGTAATAGTGAAGCAGCTTGATCAACTTGAACTCCCTGTGCCCTTAACTCAAGAATTTTCAATTCTAGAGATTCTCTCGCCACCTTGAATTTTCTTCTAGCCGCTTTGTCAGGGTCTTTACCTACGGTATCATATATTGAGATAATAAAAGCAATAATGCAAATTCCAATAGATGTATACATCACAATCCCTTCAGGTGGATTAGAAATTAGTAAGGCAGTAGCAGAAGTAGATCCAACAAATTGTATTATTCCCCTGAAACGAACTGCTTGAATTGTTCCGGTTAGTAATTTAGACATTGTTGAATAAGAAGTGTATCCAATTCCAATCATCAGCCCATAACCAATACGTACCATCATCTCTTCGTTAGTGGAAAAGGCATTCATTCCAATCATTAACAAGGGGGGCCAGGATATTGCAGAAATTATCCCGATTCTAGAACGATGTTTTGGCCCATAGTCGATAAAATCTTGAATTGCCAATGCCAATACTACTAGAATTATTCCTGGTCCAAAGCGAGGTAAGAAATCAGCGTTCCCATCAATGCCTGGCCAAATGTACCAAGAGGCTACAATGATTAACATGATTGCAGAAATTATTCCGAATGTTTCTAAACGGTTTCTTTGCTCTTTAATTGCTTTAGCAAGTAACGAGTCAACCTCTCCAACATCACTCATTAAACTTAACGGGAGGGTATTGCATCAATAAGATGCCCCCTAATGTATTCTATTTATTGGTTGATTAGTAATTAGAATGGAGTGTGCCTAGTCCCACCACTTTTCCTAATCATTAGAAAGTAGATGATTACAGAAAAAATCATCAACCAAAAAACAGTACTAGCATTTTCAGCCCATTGTGACATAGGAATAATATCACTATTTATAGTAAAGTTACCCCTCTCGTTAGATTCTTGGTCGCTCCATTCAACATCAACAATAATCCTACCACCTTGGTATTCATTAATTGTTAAGGGTATGGTTGTAATTGATGGATTTTCATGGTTAGCCACTCCCGATTCGGCAGTGGAACATTGTCCATGATAACAGATAGTTAAATCTGCTTTATTTGATCCAATATTTTTGATTGTTACTTGAATTATCCCAGGGCTTCCTATGACTGCGCCCCCCTCAACATCAATTTCCACTCCAGTAATATTGCTGGGTTTTTGTGGTTCAACAATTGGGTTGGATACAACTTCTCTGACATTTCCTGAAGAGTCAATTCCAGCAATTCTTAACTCATGAATCCCAATATCTAGTTGAGGCAGTGTTAGGATGCGCACATCATCCCAACTCCCGTTGTTTACAATTATTTGGTCATCAATACTTACATACCATTCTATTAGTTCTATGGCATCAATATCATCAAAAGAACGACTAAGGTTAAGACTAATTTCACTACCTAGGTTGGCTTGATTTAGGCTCCCAATAGGGTAACCATCAACCATTACTTCAGCAGTAATTGTTGGTGGCGTAGCATCAAGAATAGTAATATCCCAAGTGGAAATGTTGCTATTTTGAGCGCTATCTAATAGTTCTAATTCCAATGAATAATGAGTCAATTCTCGTTGTTTGTGCCTTTCTTCGACAGTCATATGCATCCAATTCACCTCATTACCCTGATTGAATATATCTTCGAATCCATCAAAATGCTCCCAACCTAGGGATTTATTTGAACGCCAAATAGCCTGTACAGGTGAACCCGAATCATCAGTTGTATTGGTGATAACTGTAACAGTAGAACCAGCTCTAATTGAAAAACCATTAATTTCTTCGATTTCGTGGTATAATGTGTTTCCAATAATGGTATCTTCTGTTACATTCAAGGTTGCTACAGGTGGCATCCCATCGATGTAGTATTCTTCTTGCCAGAAAGATGTTGCTTCATCCCAATCAGAACAAATTAAGGTGACATTTAGAATATCTCCATGATAAAAACCTAATTCTTTGGGGATGAAAGTATGTGTTTGATTAGGATGAGAATATTGCCAATACCCCTCTCTAGTATATTCCCATCGATTGTTTAGATTGCCCACTCCTGAATCAGTACAATCACTAACTATTGTGGAATTTTTCTCGTGTGGTATGGCAATTCCGGAATGGTTCAATAAATGTGCGTTAGCAATTGGGGCTTGATTGGGACCAATTGTTACAGTCCAAATTCCTACAGTTGGGGATAGGGAACGATTGATAGTAAAATTAGATTGTCCTCCAGAAATGTAATCAATTTGTGGGCTGTATCTCACTTCCCAATTATCTGGTAGGTTGATTGTGATGGGAATATTTTCTATAGCATCCCCACGCACAGGAAACCAAAAAATTCTGCTACTTCCAAAGGATGATTGCGCTGTTAGTGTTGCTGATTCGGACCAACTGTAGTAACTAGCCCCAATAGGTTCATTTTGAGTGATTGAGAAGTTGCTTCTTTCTACATCCCCTGTTAGTGGTTTTTCATCAAAAAGAAATAGGTGATTACTTTCAACCCACATATTTTCATTTTGATAATCAGAGAAACTTGAAATTTCCATACCACTAATATTGCCATCTCTATTTCCTGCCCAATAATCAATTTGTTGAGACAAACCTACTGACCTTTTTGGCAATAATGTGCTACCGAAATCCATAGGGATGTGAAAATCTGCCTCCCATGTTAGGTTAAAAAATGCCCCTATTTGTGGTGTTTCTGTCATATTTAGGAATGCTTGTCCACCCCATTTAGGTGTGGGCCATATGGTTGGGTCATTTATCAGTCCAGAAATATTAAAATCGCCCTTGTCATTAGTTTTCAATGGTTGACCTACTCTTAATCCATTATCATGGTTGAATATTTTCCATTCACCCTGATTTGTTCTTGGAATTGTAGTATTAACACCCCCGTTCCATTCTATTAAATCCCAAAATCCAGAAGGGTGGTGTTCAATTCTCAAAGTTCCACTATTGTTCACATCATTTGAATTCCCATGAATTAACATTGATCCATTATTTTCCATTACTAATTGATTTTCGCCATTCCAATATGTAAGAGATTTATGCTCCTCAAATGAATATAATAACCATCCATTGCCAGAATTTGGTACAGCAAAACTGCCATTTCCTGAATTGTTTAAGGTAATAATTCTATCTTCTAACTCTCCATTTAATGTTAGTGACACAGTTGAATTTGCAGTGCCGCTGATATTCAATATAGAATTTAGTGGTGTAAGCAATATTGTGGCTTCATTTGGGCTTTCAGATGAAATATTTGTATAGGTGCCGGTGCTAACATAATTAGGATGGGTGGCATAAATTCTAACGGATCCAGCAGACAAATTAGTGAACCATTCTCTGTTTTCAGTCATCAAGTGAGGTCCAACAACAGTCAAATCAGTCCATGCGTCTATGATTATAATTTCAGTCCCATTTACGCCATTGCCATTTGAGTCAACAATGATTATTTCGATATTAGATGATTGGGTGGAGAGCTTCAGTTCGCTTTCAAATTCTAGTATTTCTACTTCAGGAATAAAACAAATGCTAATACTCAAAATGATAGTAATCAATACCGCAACATATCGGGTCATTTTATGCGCCTCTGTCATCCAATAAAATTGTTGAACCACAGTTATCAATCATAAGTGGTATGACAGTATTGCCCAACTGGGATGAAATCTTCTCTTGCACTTCTTTAGATGCCTGGACTAGAATAAAACCCCCGCCCCCCGCACCAAGCAATTTACCACCGCTACACCCCAAATTCATCAATTTATCATAAAGGACATCAATTTCATTATTTGATATTCCATCAACTATTCCTTTCTTTAATTTCCAAGCATCTCCAAGCATGGCTCCTATAGAACCCCAATCTCCAATTTCTAATAGGCTGGAAACATCTTCTGCCTGTTTCCTCATTGAGAGCAATCTGTTCATTTTAGATTCAGTGTTTTTGCTTTGTTGTTCTAGTATGGGTGTTGCTTTTCTTGAAAGCCCAGTCCATACAAGGCAGAAATGTTCACTAATTCCCTCTATTTTTTCTGATTTTATTGGTTTTATATCAACTGAATTATCTTGGAAAAAATAAATTTGATTTACTCCTCCGTAGGCAGCAGCGTATTGATCCTGCTTCCCAATAGTCTGATTAAGTACATGAATTTCAATTTCACATGCTTCTTGAGCTAATTGCTTAGCGCTAACTTCTCTCCCTGCGTAAGCATGTAGTGCGTGAAGAAGCCCTACAGTAACTGATGATGATGACCCCAAGCCAGTGCCCTTACCAGGGATGTCTGCTATAGTAGTGATTTCAACTCCTGATGTTACTCCGGTCATCCTCATTGATTCTCTAACTAATTCATGTTGTATTTCTTCAAAGTCATCAACAATTTCAGTTTTGCTATACGATATTCTAATACTATCATCAAATCTTTTGTTGACAGTTACATAGATGTAAGCTTGTAATGCCATAGATGTGACTAAACCACCAGATTCATTGACATTGTAGAAAGCAGGCAGGTCAGTTCCGCCCCCGCAAAAGGAGACTCGAACAGGTGTCCGCGTGACTAGCATCAATACTGCCACAATGTCCCACTTCATCAAGTCCACGCATCAAAGTGAGCCAGTTTTTGTTAACTTTGTTCTGTCGGAATCAATATGGCTTGGTCGCGCTGCGGTATAACAGGAGAAGAGCATGGCGGCCGACTTAATCACCATGGATGACTTGACAAATGAAGAGATTGAAACGTTGCTTGACGATGCTGAAAAGTTACTTCCAGTAGCAAAAGGAGAGGCATATTTACCTCTTCTTCAAGGCAAAGTTCTGGGAAATATGTTTTTTGAGCCTAGTACTCGTACTAGAATGTCATTTGAAACAGCAATGAAACGTTTGGGGGGTAGTGTTGTAAATTTAGGTGCGTTAGCTTCATCTTCCGTGACTAAGGGTGAAACTCTGTTTGATACAATGAAAATGGTAGATGGTTATTGTGATGTTGCTGTCTTGCGTCACCCGCGTCAAGGTGCGGCCCAATATGCGGCAGATGCCTGCGAAATCTCAATTTTGAATGGCGGGGATGGAGCCGGCCATCATCCAACTCAAACAATGCTTGATTTATTCACCATTAAGCAAGCACATGGTACTTTGAATCTCAATGTAGTCATGGTTGGGGATTTACGGTATGGTCGTACTGTACACAGTCTTTCTTATGCTCTGTCCCGTTTCGGTGCAAATTTGACATTTATTGCTCCGTCATCTCTTTCAATGCCAAATGAAATTATTGAAGAATTAAGGAGTAGCGGAGCAAAAATCACAATATCAGATGATTTAAAATCCAATTTACCAAATGCAGATGTAATTTACATGACAAGAATTCAGAAAGAACGTTTTCCCGATGAGGATGAATATCTAAAAGTCGCTGGAATATACAAACTAAGCCGCAGTGATTTGAGAGATGTCAAAGAATCAATGATTATTATGCACCCACTTCCTAGGGTGGATGAGATTCATCCAAATGTGGATAATACCCCACATGCTCGTTATTTTGACCAAGCGTTCAATGGCGTGGTTGCTCGTATGGCATTGCTATGTCGTGTATTTGGTGTTGCAATTCCGGAGGTGGTAGAATGAGCGATGACATGAGACGTGTTACTGCAATATGCAATGGTTCAGTAATTGATCATATTCCATCAGGCACTGCTTTAAAAGTTCTAAGAATGTTAAGGATTAGTGGTGACCGCTCAAACCCGGTATCATTAGTAATGAACGTACCTTCAAGCAAATTTGGATTAAAAGATATAATCAAAGTTGAAGATCGTGAATTAACTCAAGATGAATTAGATCGCTTGAGTATAATAGCCCCTCACGCCTCTGTAGCAATTATCAGAAATTATTCAGTTGCTGAAAAACGTTCTGTAGTAGTGCAAGGTGAAATGGTGAATGTTACAAAGTGTACTTTTAGTAATTGTATTACACATGCAGTTCGTGAGCCACAACCACACCGCATGGTAGTAATTACAGAAGAGCCATTACTACTCCGTTGCCATTATTGTGGTCGTCCACAAGACATGGATGCAATTGTTGATAATTTACTATGATGAATCATATTTCATTCAGCCACTGCCTCATAATACACGCTTGGCATATTTGTTTTGACGTGACTTCCCCACATTTTTGACATTCCATCATCCTATCTGCTGTCCATTCTGTTGACATTATTCCACCCTTTGCTTCGATTTGTAATTCTCTTATTGCATCCATAGAATGTAGCAAACCATGTCTTGACCCTGGGATATCGGCCTCAAGGCGAGCAACCATGTCTCTACTTCTTTGACGCATGGCGCCAGGTGCGTGGGGGCAATCACCATGATGGATTGGTAGATCAGCTCCTTTCGCATAGGCATGGATTTCCTGTTCAGGTATCCATCTTAAAGGCACTATTCTAGGTACTAAACCGTCAACAGGCGCCCATGTATGGGGGGCTAATCTGATTGTACGGTTTAATTCCCCTTTCTGTAAATTCATCAGTATTGTTTGAGCCATGTCATCTAGATTATGTCCCAATGCCATCCAATCAGCACCAACTCTTTCTGCCAAAGCATTCAATCCCTGGCGACGAAAAACACCACAGTATGAACAAGCCTTCATCCCAGAAGCATCTTTGTATTTAGATGATAATTTAGGCATTAATTCTACAACTTTGTCCATTTGTTCAAAATTTAGTTCAGGGTATGATATAGTTTCAACTCTAATTCCATGGCTTGTTGCTAATTCCAGTGCCTTTTCTAGAGAAGGCGACCTATAGCCATCTATTCCTTCATCAACAGATCCTGCAACTAATTCAATATCTCTCCTAGGGCCTAGTATTTTCACAATCATATCTAGAAGAACGGCTGAATCTTTTCCTCCTGAAATACAAAGTAAAATCACGCTTGGTTTTCCATCAGCCCTAAGAGCATTTTTTGGCAATAATAACTGTTCCTTTAATGCCTTACTTACTCTTCTCCTAATAGAATCTGCAAGATGCCTATGACATAAATGTACACCACTATATCTTTGATGTAAAACTGCTTGATTTTTGCAGCGGCTGCAAGTTGCTACATTTATGCTACTCATCAATAATTGCGTCTGGGCTTTTTGTTTTGAATTGAGCGCAAAGAACGACAAACAAATATTCTAATTGAAAAATGAATTTTCTAATTGGTATTTTCAATAATTTAAAAGTATCTAATCTATGTATTTTTTAATCACCAGATATGCAAAATATATTCAGTTTATGCAGAAATTATCATTTTCCAGTTGGCGAATTAATTTTACTTTACAAATCGGCCCTTTAGGGGCCGAACGTACAAAACCTCTTGAAGGCGTAGTTAACCTGATGTATTTTCAGGGGAGCACATGTTAGAGAGACTACTTGCTACATTTGGACGAATTGATGGCGTCCAATCAGCAGCAGTTGTTGATGCAGATATGAAACCAATTGCTACTTTTCAGACACCTGAATTAAAGGGGATTGATATTTCTTTAGGGATACATGAATCGTTACGTGAAGCTAGCAGAGTTGCATCGGTTTCAGGCATGGGTGGCATTGAGCAGCTTTGGGTGGAATCTGATTCTGGGAATTCCATCTTGGCTCCTTTATTAGGCGGATTTGTGCTTTTTGTTTCAAGTCATGATAAATCCAATATTGGAAGATTAAGACATGAGATTAGGGCTAGGGCGCCAGTGATTGAAGATTTAGTAAGGTGATGAAAATGTTTGAACTACCACAAGGAGAACCAATAGAAGGAGAAATGGATTTAGGAGTAGATATTAACGTGTTTTCGTTTGATTTTGGAGCAATATCATATTACAAACCCAGATCCAAAAAACCAGTTGGTCATAGGTTGATTTGTGCTGGAGATTCAGCAGGTTGGTTATGTGGTTCTGATAAAGGAAAGAAATTTCTTGCAGGAGAAGCCGCTCGTGTTGAATTAAGAAGAATTGCAGGTTCTGTAAATCTTAGAGAAAGGGGAGTAGTTTGGACTCAATCAGAATTCGAGCAAGTCGCTCGCTCTTTACTAGAATCGTTTGTAGACCCTGCAACATTGGGTACTTTGCTACCGATGCCGCGAATTGAAGGCCATATCCCATCCAAAGATTTGGCATTATTAGTTGAAACATTGTCTAAGAGTGAAGTAACTCGTGGTGTTTGTGGGATTGAAGGAGGCATGCTTGTACACATGGAAGGTGAACTTCCTGTTGATGCAGAATCTTTTACAATTATGATTCAAACTCACTTGGAAGGGATGGAAAAATTAGCTAATGGTATGGAACAAGAAAGGCCACTCGCAACTTCTATTTCATTGGTTGATGGTTCATTGTTAATTGCCCCAGCAGGCGATGCAGCAATCGCCGTTTGGACCAATCCTGAAGCAGATCATACAGCATTATTGGCTAATGCGGCAGCACTTCTACGAACTGAATCAATAGGACAATCTGCAGATGATGTAGGCGAGCCATTGCCTCAAGGAATAGTTGTTAAGGACTCAAAAAGCGGCATTGATCAATTGATTTCTTCGTTGAAAACAGCAAAAGAAGAGTCAGTAACAGGCTATCTAGAGTCTTTACCAAGGGATGGAGTTAGCATTGCCATCACTTTAATTGAGGGTATACCAGTTGGGATAAGAACACAGGGGATAGAAAGTACAGAAAAGGCAATTACAAACGCAACATCTTCATCAAATCGTCTCCAACTTGTTAGGCTTGACAGGGCATTGAGATTAATACTCGGTACCAGTACTGTGGATGATTGGTCTCTTCAAAATATGTGTGAAGCAATTTCATCTTGTAGAACACGTAGTGAAGATCGCCAAAGTTTACTTAAGGGTAGATTAGAAACATTATTTGGCTTTGAACTTGGTTTTGAGTTGATGGAAAAGGGCCGTCAATTATGGAAATTAATTGATGATGGTGATGGTAAGACTGGACTTCCAGGTACAACTAGAAAGAGCTTAATGGGTCCCGTTGTCGCTGAACTTCAAGTGAGAATCCAAAGTCAATCTACAGAGATTTCTAAAATTAATGCGGAAAAAATGAAGGCTTTGGAATTGGTAGAAAATACCCGAATACAGCGGGATGAATTGAAATCCGAGTTGGGTGCACTTCAGGAATTATTAGAAGAGGGTCGGGATGATAGGATATCTCTTTCAAAGAAACTGGATCATTCTGCAGAGAAAATCCGAGATGAACAGAAGGCATCTTTAGAGCAATCTTCTCGTGCTGATCGTTTGGCTCGTCGTGTTTCTGAATTAGAAAATCAGATTAAAAATAGGGCTGAAGAATTAGCATCAGCATTGGGTGAGATGGAATCAAGACAACAACTTCTAGATGCTTTGGAAGGATTATTATCCGAAGAAGTGAGGGTAAAAACAGAGTTGGAAACTGCAGAGTCACGGCTATCAGAAATTAGAAGATCAATCGATGATGATGAGAGGGTGCAAAGAGTTCTACACGAGCAAGTGGGTGCACAGAGAGAAAGGCACCGCCAATCTCAGGCTGAAGTGAATGAACTTGAGAGGCAAATTGAACAACGCCGTGATGAATTAACTGCATTAGAAGGTGATTTGCATTCGAGTCGTGGGATGGTAGAGGATGAAAGGATTCGTTGTGCTGAAATGGATAGGAAACATACGTTGTTACAATCAGAATTGAGGGAATTAATGGAAGAAAGGCGCCAATTAATGCGTGAGCTTGGGGATTTAGATTCACGCAGAGGGTCGTCTGAGGCCGAACTTAGAATGTTGATAGAACAGGCTGAAAGTTTGGAAGAAGCTCACTCTTTGGCTTTAGCTGATATTGATGAAGCAAATAGAATCCGTGCCCGTTTATCCGAGGAGCCTCTTGCTCGTGCATTATTGGGCGATGAAGGCGGCTTAGCTATGTTAGAACCTGTTTTGGAAAGAATGACATCTGCACGTTCTCGTGGATTTAGTGTAGTACTTCTAGATCGGGCAGTAGAACGAGCTTTACAGGTCATCCAACACACAGTAGATGAGGTGGCCCAGACTCCACGATATTTACTATCTACTGAGGTAATGGATTTACTTTCACAACAAGCACCTGAAACAGCAGATACTGTTAGAAGTTTAACCAGGTGGTCGGTCCAGAATCGTTTAGAACACAAGTTATCTGAAACAGTTTCTAATGTTGTCTTAGATTTAGAGAACCTACTGAATGAATATGAACAGTCAGTTACTATGTTAATGCATCTTAGGGAAGTACTTCGTCAAATGGTAGAATTGGGACTTCCTTCTGAACAAGTAACTCCATTAGAAAATATATCTCATATGCCGGAAGCCTTGCCTTCGGTATCTAAAGAAGTTCGTAGATTGATTCAGCAGGCGTTGGATGATATTTACATTGAATCAGATCAAAGAACAACGGGAGAATCAGTAGGATTAGAACAAACAGTAGAAGTTCTTGAAAAATTAAAATATCGTTTAGATGTTAGTGGATTAACGGGTGAATTGCCTGTTGGTGATTTATGGAACTTCCAACATAGTGGTATGTTACCTTTCGAGGTACACCAATTAACTGCAATTGAACGTCCAGAGATTAATGATTTGGCTATTGCTCACATGAACCCGAATTCTCCTGAAATATCTACTAGTGTTATTGATGATAGTTCTCGTATAGAGGTTCAACCTACTGATTCTAGCCAAACATGGGAGCCTATTGATGCACCAGATGATAAAGATGGAATTGATTTAACAAGCAGAATGACTGTGGGTCTGCCCTCTGTAGAAATATTGGGTACTACTGATGAATTAAGTGAGATTAGTGAAATTGAAAAGCAATTGGCCGAATTAGATTCAGCAGCAGGAGTGAGGGAAGAAACTGTTAACGGCGTCCCCCCTCCTTCAAACCCTGAAATTCGGTCAGAATTGAATTCATTGGAAGACGAATTATCTGACTTAGAATTATGAGGTGGTATCTTGAATGAATCAAATGATTCATCAGAAGGTGCGAATCCTATGCCGGGTGTACAATTAGAGGGTCAACAGCAATATCCAATGCTCATTGAAAAAATAGTCACATATGCAGTAGTTGCATCATCATTTTTGTTGATTATTCCTGCATTATCTGCAGATCTTTCTTTGCCTACATTTTTGCAATATATTTTGGCATTTTGTGGATTGCCGATTGCTGGATTTGCAATAGCGAGGTTATTGATTATTCCAATTCATAGAGTTTCTACAGAACCTACTCTGGAGAGTTCAAATCAGGAAGGCGGGACTCAATAAACCCTACAATTCGTTGCCAAGGAAGAATATATTTCATACCTGCAACGAATATTAACATGAGCATTGCTGAAATAACTTTACCATATGTTAGTTGTAATTCCAATGATTCTTGAACCTGGCCACTCCATTGGGATGATCCGAATATCGCAACAATATCTAGAATTAAATCATCAAATTTTAGCGCAAACATTGCACAAATGGAAACTAAGGTAAAGATACCAACAGTATGAATCAAGTGGCCATTAAGCATATTATCAAACTGTGTGACGTATTCAGGGTCTTTCTTACATGATTCTGGTAGGCGGAAGGCATACTCAAGGTTCCTAATTACTGCGAATCCTGATTCAGAATATACTAGCATTAATATTGACATTAATAACAATGGCCAAATAGTTTCTGAAACTAGGCCCCCCAACATCATTTTTTCACTAATTTGAGGGCTTATCGGGTTAAGACCTAGGTCAATATATACAGTCACAGCTTCAAATGATAACAATGCGTGGATTCCAAGGTATACTAGAGTAGTTCCAAGTGACCATCCAATCATTCTCTTAGATAACCCCCAAATACCCATCATACCAGTCCACAATGGAATCATGTAAACAGCGACAATGAAAAATTGGGTATAAAGTATCAATGGATAAACCAAAGTCTCTGCATGGTTTTTTGAAGCATCACTTGAAATTGGTAAGTACAATTCCCAATTAGATAGCATTCCCCAGAACCAACCCAGCAATAAACGACCAGCTAAGAATAGAATTAGTACGCTCAATCCACCTAAAATCACCCTTCTTCTAAGTTGGGGTGCTTGTAGATTAAGGAAAACCCATCCGGCAGTTATCAACCCACACAGTATTATTGGCATATAATACCGGCCAGGTCCATCATTCCCCTGGCCTGTAAGGAAATCAGGAATTGGCAAATCAAAACCACTATCTCCTGATTCCGATCCTAATATATTTTCAAACAAATCTAGTGTTAGAGTATGATCTAAAGCAGGACACCAAAGAGCAGCACCTTCAGAATCAACATTCGTAGTATCACAAGCTCCAAAGTTAGAACCAAGTTGTAGGTAAAGCCAGATTAGTGTAAGTGTTGCAATGGTTTGAATTGCTACTACTTGCCATTTAATGCGAAGTGATTTCAAGTGTAGGGTTTTAGTCCCCTCTCCTTGCAATGCTACTTCATCTGCCATTCTTTCACCTCACGCCATTTTGACTTGTAGAAGTGCCTGAGATAACTCTACATCAGGCATCCAATCAATTACTCTTGCACCAAAACCTGCAAGTGCTGTTAATCTGTTTTGTCTTTCTAATTTCATAACTTCGTAGGACATACGGGGGATTCTTGAAACTAGTCTTTCATAGTCTATACTACTCGGACTTAGGACTATGACTTCGTGACCACGCCCAGCCAAATCTCTTACTGCATGTGGTACAGTACCGTCACCTTCTAGACTAGAAATGATGAATACTGGGCTTCCACGGCTGAAACGTGGTGCTAGAGCGTTGGTGACTGCTTGTAGTGGCATATTTCCTCTAGGTGCAACTCCTGCTAGACTACTTAGTATCTTGAAGTGTTGTTTATCTCCGCCATCTGCGGGTAAGTATGAAAGTTTGTCATCATAAACAGCTAAAGCAATAGAATCTCTTCTTTGTAAGAAATAAGCAGATAGGGATGCTGCTGCTATAGTTCCCATCTCCAATGGATTTTTTAGAACAGTTCCAATCCTAGATACATCTCTACTATCGAGAAGTAAAAATACGTCAGTAACAGCGTCACGACATTTTTCATTAACCATTAATTCACCAGTTCTGGCAAAAGCTTTCCAGTTGATATTCTTGAACGGGTCGCCAGGAACATATTCCCTTAACGAATAAAATTCAGTGCCAGGCCCTGGTGTTCTAAGTGTAGTTGCCCCAGTATACATTTTTGGTGTTTTACTTCTGACCATTGCTTCCTCTACATCTCTGACTTGGGGGAAAACAATGATGTCAGACCGATGATCAACAAACATTTCATTAGAAAATAAATTGAACGTATTTCGGAATCTTATAGAAACAGGGCCTAAAGAAAAATGGCCGCGTAGTGGACATCTCAAAACATAACGAATTCTTGTTGTTTGCCCCGCTCCAAGGTTAATCATCATGTAGTTTAATCCACTTTTCATTTTCATCTCGTGGGGTACGTTGTCAAAAATCTCGAGTAATTGAGTTCTACGTCGTGAGTTGTTAGTAATTGATAATTCAACATATAAGTCGTCTCCTTTGTACAGATTATCTGCAGAAAGGGTTCTCACGATGTGTAGTTCACCGTGTCCTGAAACCCACCCATTGATGGCTAGGAAAGAGATGAATGCAATTCCAATTACCATTAATTGGAAATTAGACATCATCATTCCAATTAGGACTAATGCTATCCCTGAGGTCATCATTAGTGCTGCTTTTCTAGTCCACATCTCTAATTAACCCCCTTACTTTCTACCCCACATCTTGATTCGTTTTACAACGGCCACTAATTGTTCTAGGGAATAGTTCCGATCTTCAAATACGAATTTAACTAAAACAGGGTCATTTATCATTTTCTGTAATTCCCTAGCGGGTAATGCATCAAATTCATCTCTTGTTAGGGTATTTAGATTTCTTACTCTTGAAAGAAGGACCTGCTTAACTTTATTTGCTCTGCTATAATAGCCATAACGTCTTGAATCTCCAAAACCATAGTAGATGATACTAAACACATGTCTCCACGGTTCAGGGTCGGTTTTTCTTATTATTACAGCCTCAAATGCAATAAATAATGTCAGGAATAGAAGCAGCATTGCCATCCAGTCGCTAGTGAAATAGACTAAGAGGTAGTAAATTAAGTTGTAAGTATCTCCCATAAATGATGTTTGTTGATGCCGACTTTCATCAAAAATTACCTGCGCATTTTCACCCCCAGAAAGAGTTCCATTTTCATCGTATAAAATTGCTTCAGCAATTGCATCTAGTGCCCATTTCCTGTTATCATTCTGGTCGATTGAGGTTTCTTGAGATCCGTATAAATTTTCATAATCGTATACCGAATTAATTAGTAGGCTACCATCCGAGATAAAATGTGCTTTTCCTGCGGTTTTATCCTCACAATTACGAGATAAGCAATATTTGATGTATACTGTAAATGGTCCTTGCATATCTCCTTCAAAACCACTACCAGCAGGTCCTACAGTAAGATCTCCATCATCGTTAATGTCTAAGTATGAATCAGTGCTAGAGAAACCTAATCCATACCTGTTCTTTTCTTCGTCATCAGAATTTTCTGGGTCAAAAGCAGATGGGCTGTTTAGTAGTAAATCATATCCTGGATCAAAATCCCATGGGGTTGCACCATTCCCAGTAATATGGTGAGCACATAAGCCAGCTTGTTCTGCTGAAATAGCCATTGTTCCAGGGACTCCAGGGTGAGTTGGGTCTGGATCTATCAAATCGACAAAACCATCTCCATCAGAATCTCTAAAACAAGGATGGTTCCAAGAATTTGAAATATTTGAAGTATATTTGTAACTGTCAGATGAATTTATCCAAATATAATTGTAATCTAGTGTCCACGCACCAGCATCATACAATTTATGCCCACTGTATTCGATTCCAAAAGCTTCAGCCACCCCAGAACTGTAACCAAAGTCGTCCATCACTATGATAGTGCCGCCTCTTGCAACAAATGAGGTGATAGCCTCTACTTCACTAGTTGTGTAACCATCATTTTCTTTCATTTGTATTACATTTTCATCGCCAGTAAATCTTGGCAGACTAATGGTGTCTTTCTCAACCCCGGCTATAATAAATACAGTTTCTTCAGGATTTTTTATTTCATGTAGGAGGAGGGGGCTACTGACCAAACTGTGAGTGTCGACTCCCATTGAATTTAGATCACTTCTGAATTTGGAGATATCATCCCAATCGTCATCATATGCTGAAAGTTGAGAATCTGTTGGATTAACAAAACTACCTAACAAAGTGACTAGTAATAGCGCTAATACCACATAAAATGCGAATAAAGTAGCCCCTCTACGAAACTGATGTGTGTTCATTCGGGCGAACAAATCTGCTGGTTTCATAGCCATCACAACACCCTCTGAACCATAGGTTCAACTCTTCGACAACAATGGCTACCTTAATACGGTTGTGTGTTAGTGAATCTTAGACAAATCATCGATTTAATACTATTTGAGTACCAACTCTATCAATTTCATTAGTAGGAAGTAACATTAATCCTGATTCAGAGGGCCATGGCAATAAGTTTGAATCTATGTTTGAAACTAATTCAATTACGAGGGTCCCCACTGATCCAGTACTCAAATCTAACATCAAATCAGCAACAGTTCCAAGAGCATCACCTCTAGAATCAATGACCGTCAAACCGATGAGTTCTCTCCCGAACGTTGCTGTCATCAATACTGCCTCATAGTAGGTTGGACTTGAAACCTCTTATTTTTATTTTGAAAATATATTTATTTGCATATTAATTAAACAGACTCAATTCCAGACAAGGTATCATTTCTTTTCACTCTTTCCAACCCACTAGTTAAACTGACTTCTAACTTCGAATAGTAGTCTAGCATTTCTTGTGTTACAGTCGGGCGAACTCTACCTAATGCTTCTTCGAAGAATTTCTTGGTAACAGTCTTCTTGCCCGCCCTCATAGTAATCAGTGCAGCTTCTCTACAAACAGCTTCGATATCAGCGCCTGTATATCCATCTAGTTTTTTGGCAAAATCAATGATGTCAAATTTCCCCATAGGCATTTTTCTTGAATGAATAGTTAGAATTTCTTTCCTACTTGCTTCGTCAGGTGGTGGGATATGCAGAACTCTTTCAAAACGACCAGATCGTAGTAATGCTTTATCAATCATTTCAGGTCGATTAGTGGCAGCAACAATCACTACTCCTTCTAGTGCTTCAACACCATCGATACAGGTAAGTAATTGGTCAACCATTCTGTTTGTGACTTGAGAGCCACCATCTGAACTAGATGCTGAACGGTGAGCCCCTATGCTTTCAAATTCATCGAGGAAAATTATGCTAGGTGATGCTTGTGCAGCCTTCTTGAAAACCTCCCGTATAGCCCTTTCCGATTCTCCAATCCATTTAGAGAATAATTCAGGCCCTTTTACTGTAATAAAATTAGCTTCTGCTTCAGAAGCAATTGCTTTGGCAAGCAGTGTTTTTCCTGTACCGGGTGCTCCAAATAGTAAGATTCCTCTAGGTGCTTCAATACCAAAGTGTTTGAATAATTCAGGTTTAGTTAACGGCCAATCAATACTTTCCTTTAGCCGTTCTTTCACTTCTTCTAGGCCCCCTACATCATCCCAACTTAATTCAGGTACTTCAACATAAATTTCCCTTAGTGCGCTAGGTTCAACATCTTTCATAGCTTGCTTAAAATCATCCATTTTCACTTCCATTTTTTCTAGAACTTCTGGAGGTACTTCTTCTTCTTCAAGGTCTATATCGGGTAGGTATCTTCTCAATGCTTTCATGGCTGCCTCTCGTGAGAGCGCTGAAATATCAGCTCCAACAAAACCGTGAGTATTATTGAGCACCCACTCTATGTCAAAATCATCTGCAATTGGCATACTTCTAACATGAATATCTACAATTTCTCTTCGCCCAGTTTTATCAGGTACACCAATTTCTATTTCACGGTCAAACCTTCCAGGCCTCCTCAGAGCTTGATCTACAGCATCTTGTCTATTAGTAGCCCCAATTACAACTACATTGTCTCTACCCTGCATCCCATCCATTAAGGTGAGAAGTTGAGCAACAACTCTTCTTTCAACTTCGCCAGAAACATCTTCTCTTTTTGGTGCAATACTATCTAATTCATCAATGAAAATGATGGCCGGCGCTTGAGCAGCGGCTTCTTCGAAGAATTCACGGAGTTGTTTTTCAGATTCTCCATAGTATTTACTGATTATTTCAGGTCCATTAATTGATGAGAAATGAGCATTTGTTTCATTGGCAACAGCCTTTGCAATCATGGTTTTTCCAGTCCCGGGTGGGCCATGTAGAAGGACTCCCTTTGGCGGGTCAATACCCAATGTGCGGAATAAAATTGGATGTTTAAGTGGCAATTCAATCATTTCTCTTACTTTTTGTAACTCATTTCCAAGTCCGCCTATGTCTTCATAGGCAATACTAGTTACACTAACATCATCTTCATCGTCTACTGCTTCATCTTTTAGTACAATATCAGTATCAGGTAGGACTTGAACAATTCCTTTGGGGACAGTTTGCATAATAGCAAAGGGTAGTGCTTCAGCAAATAATGTCATTCCGGGAATAAAAATTCGGTCACCAGCAACAACAGGTCTTTTATTCAACCCCCTCCGTGCAAAACCTTCAATTCCGGGGCCAAAACGAACTTTTTGTTTGGAGGCCATTACGGGTGAAAGAATTAATTTTTGGCATGGTTTTGCTTCTACTTTACGAATTGTAACATTAGTTCCTAAAGATGCTCCTGCGTTTTTCCTAATTATCCCATCAACACGAATTAATCCATGGTTTGCATCTTCAGGGCGGCAACGCCAAACAATGGCAGCTGTTGTGTTTTCCCCCTTTATTTCAATAACATCTCCTGGCTTTAATCCTAAATCATTGTCAAATGGTACTCTCGCCCTACCATGCCCAACATCACTAGGTATCGCTTTTGCTACTTTCAATTCTAGTGTTTTTTTGCTATCTTCTGCCATCTCGCCTACCCCGGCTACAAACTACCGGATTCACGGACTCACTAAAAACCATGCAGTCTAGAATCCATTTTTTCCCCTTCCTGAATGATTCTCAATCCCGCGGAGTATTCATGAACAACAGTCATCCCCGTTAGTATATGACTCATGTCTTGGAAGTAGGTTTAGAATTTCTTGAAGCAGATAATCCAAATGGTTTGCCTAAGGTGAAAGGATACAATATAATTAATGGGCAATTGACAGAATCAAGTGATGGCTCAACATTTGAATCATCTAATCCAGCTAGAATTACTGATATTTTAGGAGAATTCCCTCTCTCTACCAAAGAAGATGTCCATTCGGCATTAGCAGCAGCAAGAGCCACATTTCCAAATTGGTCTGCAACTCCTGCTCCAACGCGTGGGCAAATAATAGGAAATATGGGACGTTTATTAATGAAATACAAAGATGAAATTGTCCGCCTTGAAACTAGAGAGATCGGTAAAACAATTAAAGAATCAGCAGGTTCTGTTCAAGAAGCAATTGATACTTGTCTTTTCTTCCAATCAGAAGGCCGTAGATTGTACGGTCAGACAGTTAACTCTGAATTACCCGATAAGGAATTATTCACTTATCGTCGGCCATTAGGTGTTTGCGGGATAATCAATGCCTGCAACTTTCCAGCAGCAGTTCCATTTTGGAAGATGATTCCAGCCATAATGTGCGGTAATACATGTGTGTGGAAATCGCCGCAAGATGCACCTCTGCTTTCATTTGCTCTGGCTCGAATAATGCACGAAGCCGGTCTTCCTGACGGCGTGATAAATCTAGTACATGGAAAAGGTAGTGGTGCGGGGCAGTATCTTGTGGATGCAGTTGATGAAGGCTTAGTCAACAAAATCTCGTTCACTGGCAGTACTGCAGTTGGCAAAATGATTGGTGAAGTTTGTGGGAGGAATCTTGTGTCGGCAAGCCTTGAATTGGGTGGAAAAAATCCACTTGTTGTTATGCCTTCAGCAAATCTTGAGAATGCAGTTGAAGGTGCTTACTGGGCAGCATTTGGAACAGCAGGGCAGCGTTGTACCAGTTTGGGCAATCTTATTATTCACAAAGATGTATATGATCAATTCATGGAGATGTTCATGGCTAAGGTAGAGGCTACAGTAATTGGTGATTCTTTGCGGAATGACGGTGTGCTATATGGCCCCATGCTTTCTGAAAAATATGCCAAGGATTTCCTTGCTGGCGTGGAGATGTGTAAAGAAAGTGGAGCAACTCAAATATATGGTAATGGTAGAATTACCAATGATAACAAGCCCGAAGGATTCCAAGGTGATGCTAGTGAAGGTGTTTACATGTGGCCCCATGTTTTCGTGGATGTGACTCAAGACATGGAGTGTTTCCATGAGGAGATTTTTGGCCCAGTGGTGACTATTGTTAAGGCAAATGATTTCGATCACGGATTAACTCTCGCAAATGCTAGCCCATACGGACTTTCGAGCGCAATATACACAAATGATCGTTTGGAAGCATATCGTTACAAAACCGGCATCAAGGCAGGAATGACGGGAATCAATAATTCCACAACGGGGGCAGAAGCCCACCTACCGTTTGGTGGTGTCAAGGGGTCAGGAAACGGAACCCGTGAATCAGGAATCTGGGTTATTGAAGCATACTCATACTGGCATGCTGTCAATGATGAATTGAGTGGCAAATTACAACTGGCTCAGATGGATGTCGACGAAATAGAGATAGAAGAAGCAGAGGTTGATTATTCATCTTTAGCTTGAGGTTTGTATATGGAAATCACAAGAGAGACTGTTCGGCTGGCCTTGTATATATTCGGGCCATTGATATTAGCTTCCTATGTGTTTGGAATTTATCGCATGGATGATCCAAATCAATTATGGGGTGGGATTCCAGAATCATGGCGCCCCCTTAACGTGGCTTGTATGTTTGTTTCAGCAGCGGGTTTTTTCATCATGTTTTGGTTTTTTCTTTATCACTGGGATACTTCCGTAGTTGAATCAATTCAGTGGCCATGGATGGAAGGGAATTCAGGGGGTCACACACGATTACTAATTTCATTCATGTTAGTTACAATTCCATCTATGTTGTGGCTTGAGTTAACAGCATATCATATTTCTAGTGGGACTACATTTAGTCAATGGCTTGTAATAGGTAATCTTTGGTTGGTATGTTTAGGTAATATTCTTCTTGGCTTACTAGCATTCAATGCTCATCAACAAGAAATAGCCTCAGATACAATTTGGCCATTAATTGGGGCGTTAATGCTTTCTTTTCAAGTGATAGGCAATGATGGCATTATTTGGGTTATCAAATATCCATGGTGAAGAATAGTAATATTTTTTGTTATAGGATTATATCGCCACATTCTGGACATTCCATTCCTGGGATGAAAGCACCAGGCATGAAACCGCATTTCAGGCAAATACTCAATGGTTGGTAGTCCATTAGGTATTCTAGGGGCACGTCACATTCAAGCCTAACGGCTCCAAGGCCTACTTATGTTCCACATTACACGTGAGGGTGAACTACCAGAAGTTGAGCCCCGTTTAATACTAATTGAGCGGGGTAAAGATGGCTGGCCAAAACTTGATGATGATGAACTGAAAAAACGATTGGAAGTAATTAGTAATTCAGTAACGCTTGAAGAATTACGGGAAGAGCCAGATGTTGCTGCATACCGTAAATTCTACTGGGGTCTAGGGATAGACCCGACTAAGAAACGGCCTTCAGCCGAAGCTCTTGTTCGTAGAATTATTGCAGGCAAGCCTTTTCCAAGAATTAATTCAATTGTTGATAGATATAATTTGATTTCAGCAGAGAATAGAGTTAGTCTTGGTGCATTTTCTGCTGATTATTTGACTAACAAAGAAATCATCATGCGCTTGGCCAAAAAACATGAACCATTTCTCGGCATTGGTTATTCAGAATCTAAACCATGTGTTGGCAATGAATTGGCTTTGGTTGTTGATGATGAGATTATTGCCCTTTATCCTTATCGTGATAGTCATAATTCTAGAATAATGGGCGATGACGCTGCTGTTTTATTCACATTGTGTGCCGTGCCAGGTCTTGAAATTTCTAGAATTGATGAAGCAGAAAAAGCATTATTATCTGAATTTGGTAATGTTGATTTGTGATGTGGTAGTAGTGAGGTTGATAGAATGTATGCTACCGGGCCATCACGCAGGAGTTGGTTGAATGGGTAATCCGGTCAAATTACCAATGAAAAAAGGGTTCGGGGCAACTGACAGAATCGATGCTTGGTGGAAAGGCCCCACAGCCATGGCATTCTATCTTGGTTTCATGGTTGTCTATGCTACATGGCGAGGATTTATGGAAGCAGACTTTTGGATATTTTCTGAATTTGGTTTATCAGGTGGTCAAGGTGGGCATGCGGGTACTATGGCAATTGAAGATAAACAAAGCCATGTATTGAGCCCATTGTTCAGCCCGTTGATTATTCCAGGAGAGGGTGGTCTCGGCGGCCCAGTTCCAGAGTTTCTTTGGTGGATGTCTCCTGCGATGTTCATTTTAATTTTCCCG
>MDTE01098336.1_pt1 | contig 32288 bp, 29 predicted proteins | sample 811231 | NCBI WGS metagenome assembly MDTE01 (sample SAMN05326651, study PRJNA326480) | marine metagenome | isolation source: seawater | place: Indian Ocean: Red Sea | collected 2010 | reverse complement strand
TAGAGGAACAGCAGGATAACCCATTACTGTTGTATTATTTGGAATATCTTTAACAACTCCACTGCCTCCACCAATTCTAACGTTGTTGCCTATTTTAAGATGACCAGAAACACCTGCTTGTCCACCAATCGAGACGTTGTCACCAATTGTTGAACTACCAGCAAATCCTACTTGTCCAGCAATCATACAATTTTTTCCTAAAATAACATTGTGTGCCATATGAACTTGGTTATCTAAAAAGGTATTCTCTCCAACAATCGTATCCCCAATCGATCCCCTATCAATTGTACAGTTGGCTCCAAGTTCAACATTATCTTTTAAAATAACGCGGCCTATATGTGGAAATCTAAAATTTTTGGTTTTAAAAGGAATAAATCCAAAGCCTTTAACACCAATTTTACAACCATCTTGTATCACAACATCATTTCCAATTATAGAATTTCTAATAGTAACATTTGAACCTATTAAACAGTTTTTGCCAATTTGAACATCATGTTCAATTACAGAATTGCTTCCTATTTTAGTCTTAGATCCTATTTTGACTTTATTTCCAATAAAAATATTCTTACCAAATGTGACTGAAGTAAATTTAGAAGAAACTTTTTTTGAATCAACAATAGATTTGTCAGGATAATCAAGATGTGCATCAGGGTAAAATTTTTGAGATATTGTAGCCGTTGAAAATAGAACATTTTTTACTAATATTTTTACACATTCTTTAGGCAAATACTGTTCTAAGTTTTTTGTTGTTATACAGGCGGCTGCTTTTGTTCTTTTGGCATGGTTTATATAATTAAGTGAATTAAAAAAAGTTATATCTTTTTTTGTAGCTTTCTCAATGGATTTTATATCAAATATTTTTAATTTATCATTTTTATTATCTGTAATTTCTCTCGACAATTGATTTAAGTAAAAGGGACCTTTTGGTGAAAAAAATGATGTATCTGACATTAAGACTTATTTTAAATTAATAGATTTTATTTCTTTATCTAAAAGTTCTAAAATTTTATCTGTTAACTCAAAATTTGAATTTGCTAAAAGAACATTTTTTTTATCTATGACTATTTCTATTTTATTATCAGTCATATATTTTTGCAAAATTGGGTTAACTGCTTGTATCAATTTAGCTCTTGCTTGATTCTTCTTCTTAATCCATTGATTTGATGCTTCACGTCTTTTTTTTTGATGATCAATACTTTTTTTTCTAAGAGCATTTAGATTTTTCTTATAATCTTCTGAAGATAAAATTTTCTTTTTTGCTATTAAGTCTGTTTCTTCTTTTTTTAAAGCAGAAGCTTCTTTTTCCAATTTTTTATTTGTACTTTCAATGTTTTTTTTTAAATAATCGTGGGCCCCTTTTCCAGCCTTACTCTCATTAAGAATTTTTTTCATATCTACAAAATAAACCTCGGAAGCTGAAGCAAAATTATATAAATTTAATAAGAATATAGCTAAAATTATGGTTTTTAAATATTTCATTTTTAAAAAGATGTACCTATTTCAAATTTAAAAGTTTGAGTTATATCGCTTGGTGCTGAACTTAATTTTTGAGCAAAAACAAAGTTTAATGGTCCAATTGGAGTATACATGTTGGTAGCAAAACCAACCGAAGATCTTATTTTGCTAGATTGACCAACTGTTCCGTCATAATCTGCATGCCAAAGGTTTCCTGCATCTAAAAAAACTGCGACATCAGTTTGAGTGCTTTCTGGTAATAAATTCGGTAATGCTGCTTCAAGGTTCACCGCAGCTGCATAATTTCCACCAACATAATCACTTCCATCTACTGGTCCAATTTTTCTGTTTTCAAACCCTCTTAGTCTCTTGGAAGGTATATGCAATCTTTTACTTATTCTTACATCATCCTCTACCGCTACAATTGCTGCGGCATAAACTTTAAATGCTCCAATAAAGTTATCACTAAATCCATAATATTTGCTCGAAGTAAATTGATTTAACAATGATGCTTGTTCCTCTGCATAAATAGGTAGTCCTTGGGTAAAACCTATAATGGATCCACTAGTTGGCATAAAACTTCTATCACGTGTATCTCTTTGAATACCATAAGTAAATTCTATTTCTTCAAAATCTCCTGCTTGTTTTTTCAAAACACTTGAAGCAGTGCTATCAACTGTCAAACTATCAAATGTGATACCTAGGTTTGGAGATAGATATATATTGTCATATTGTTCAAATCTTGTACCAATATTAAATTTTGTTAAAGTATTTTCATAACCAGAGTCTGGTCTATCTGTTTTTTTACTAGAAAGACCAAAATCCACTGAATTTCCAGAATAATTATAATTTGGAATAACAATATCAAGGCCGCCTCTAATTGAACTTTCTGTTAAATCAAGAGATGTATCGACTATTAAGCCTTTGCCCAAATAGTTATTCTCACTTAAAGCAAACTGAAAAGTAGTTCCCTCAGTACCAGTACCTGCCCCTGCTGAAATTTCTCCAGTTGGTTTTTCTTCAACAGTTATTTCCATTACTTTTAAATCTTTTGAAGAACCGTCTTCTAACTTATATTTTACTTTCTTAAATATATTTCTAGCTTTAATATTTGAAATAGATTTTTCTAATTTAACTTTACTAAACGGATCACCTTCATCCAATAAAAGTTCAGATCTAACAACGGAGTCATTGGTTACTGTATTTCCTTTAATATTTATTCTTTCAACTTGAACTTTTCTTCCCTCAAAAATATTAAATTTTATATTAACAGATTCTTCATCAACTGTTTCTGAAACTGAATGTTGAACGAATTGAATTTCATTATCATCGATTATCCTGTCTATACTTTCTAATATTTTTGCTATTTTGAAAGGTGAGTAATAACTTCCGGCATATTTTTTAAAGTCTGATGCTAAAGGTGCAAAAATTGTTTTATCAAAAACAGGGTCTATATTAGTAGATATCTTCTTAATTCTATATCTTTTTCCTGCATTAACACTGAAAGTTAATTCAATTCCTTCTTTTTCTTTTAGATATACGTTACTAGATAAGATTTGAACATCATAGTATCCCTTGGCTAAATAATAGTTTTTTAACAATCTCTTATCTAATTCTATTCTTTCTTCATTTAAATATACATTCCTTGATATAAATTTCCAAAATCTTGCTTCTTCTGTAGCAATAACATCTCTAAGTCTTTTGGTTTTTATTTTTTTATCGCCAACAAAATATATTTTTGAAATTTTTTCTCTTTTGCCTTTGTCTAAAATAAAAATTAAATCTAAAAAATTATTACCTATTTGTGATTCCCTCGTACGTGCTTCAACTTTAGGGGAGTAGTATCCTAAAGATTTATAAAAATTTCTTATTATTTCTATATCATTTTTAACATCATTTTTAATATAAGAAGATTTTTCTTTTAAGGATATTATATCTAGTATTGCTTTAGTAAATTTCTTGGTTTTTTCACCCTGTAAAACAATTGTGTTTATAATAGGATTTTCTTCAACAGTTATTTTTAAAATTCCATTTGATAGAGTTACTGAAATTTTTGAAAAAAAGTTAGTTCCATAAAGTTTCTTAATTAAGTCGTTAATATCATCTTGGGAATAATCTTTATCTTTATTAATCTCTCCGTAGACGAGTATGGTTTCATCACCGATTCTTTCATTACCGCTTATTTCTACATTCTTTACAATCTCAGCTTGAAGGTTCAATGTGGCGAACAAAAATATCAATAGAAAACAAAACTTATAAAATATTATTTTCATAACCCTTTTTTAATTACCTCAATAGTTTTCATTCTTGCCCATTTATCAATTCTATAAATTTCTTTAGTATTTGGACTCTTTTTTATAGCATATTTGTTAAAATCTCTATCCCTAAATAAAACTCTAAGGTATTGATAAATTGCATTAAACGATATTTTATTATTTATAAAATTCTCAACTAATACTTCGTTGCTAGCATTAAGAATTATAGGTCCGGAATTTTGATATACTTTTTTTGTTAAAAGGGTAACAATTGGAAATCTTTTTTTATCGACTTTTGAAAATTTTAAATGTTGCAAATTTTTTAAAAAATTACCTTCTTTTTTTATCAATGAACTAATATTAATCTTATTATTATATAAAGCATTTGCTATGGGTATTTTCATATCAGTTTCGTGATAAAGAAATTTTGTCTGTCCATTTTTAAAAAAAACTATTGCATGAATAAGTGATTGAGGGTGAATAAGTATTTCGTACTTTTTTTCATCAAATGGAAAAAATTTGTAAGCCTCTATAAGTTCAAAAACTTTATTCATCAGATTTGACGAATCTATTGAAATTTTTTTACCCATTTTCCACTTTGGATGTTTTGATGCATCCTTGGCTTTAATATTTTTAAAATACTTAAGTGGTTTTTTTAAAAATGGACCGCCGGAAGCTGTAATATATATTTTTTTAATATCACTATTTTTAAAATCTTTTGTTAACTCATTAATTGAAAAATGTTCAGAGTCAATTGGTAATAATTTTGTATTATTAATTTTGGAAATCTTTTTTAAAATATGCCAACCACAAATAATACTCTCTTTATTAGCAAGTAAAACTTTTTTACTTTTTTTAATGAAGTATATTGTTGGTTCTAGACCTGCAATGCCAACAATCGCAGAAATGGTTATATCAAATTTAATTTTAAAAGGTAAGTTTGAAAACTTATTAAAAATTTTTGTTTGTTGTGTTTTATTTTTTTTTAATATTTTTTTAAAAACAAATTTATCATTTACCACAAAGTATTTGGGTTTGTATTTTTTTATTTGATTGATAATGAGGGAGTAGTTTGAGTTTGCTGATAGTAAGATAATTTTAAATCTTTCTGAATTCTTTTTTATTATTTGTAAAGAGGCTTGTCCTATAGAACCTGTTGATCCTAAAATAGCAATTTTTTTTTTCATGGAAATAATTTTAAACTGTATAAGACATTTGCAACAATAACTACAAACATTAAACTATCAATTCGATCGAAAATTCCACCATGACCAGGTAAAAGTTTTCCTGTATCTTTAATTTTTTCTAATCTTTTAAAATAAGAAATAGTCAAGTCTCCAATTTGGGCAGATAAAGAAAAAATCAAGGCTAAAAAGAAAAATTTCGGTTTTAGAAAAAAATCAGAGTCTAAACCTGATATAAGCTCCATGACAAAGCCTAATAAAAAAACCGAAGCTAAAGAAAATACAAATGAACCTAAAGCTCCAGATACTGTTTTGTTTGGACTTATTTTGGTAAATTTTTTCCACTTAAAAATTTTCCCAAAAGTATAGCCCCCTATATCAGAACATATAGTCAGAATAATTATCCAGATTAACAAGACAAATGATGATGCTGTATCATTTCTCAATTGTAAAATTGAAAGTAAAGATATTACGAGAATTACATCTAAAAAAATTATTGATAATTTTCTTTTGAAAACTGAGAAAACTTCAAAATTTCCCAAAATTAAAACTGCATACAAAAAAGAAACTATATAATTGCCTCCTTTTAATATAAAAAAAATAGAAAATGGGAAAACAATGATAGACGTCAAAATTCTTTTTTGTAAATTATTCATATTTTGCCAAAATTTCTTTTAACTTTTTTAAAATTATTTAAAATTTTATGATAATCTTTAACAGTAAAATCTGGCCAAAGCTTATCAATAAAATATAACTCGGTGTAGGCTAATTGCCACAACAAAAAATTGCTAAGTCTTTTTTTTCCCCCTGTTCTGATTAAAATATCTGGATTTGGAATATCTTTTGTATATAAGTATTTTTCAAAATCCTTAATTTTAATGAATTTTTTTATTCTTCTCATTTTGTTAACCGCTTCCACTATCTCGCTTTTGGAACCATAATTAATAGCCAGGTTTACTAAAATTTTTTTACATTTTTTCGTTTTTTTCATTGATTCAGTCAAACGTTGTTTTATCTTTTTTGGCAAAATTTTAATATTTCCTAAAATATTGATTCTTATATTATTTTTAACTAAATTATTAATTTCTTTAACAAAATATTGATCTATTAATTTAAATAAAAAATTTATTTCTCTTTTAGGTCTTTTCCAATTTTCTGTAGAGAAAGTATAAAAAGTTAAAATTGGAATGTTTATTTTAGCTGAGTTTTTAACAATTTTTTCAATTACTCTTACACCATTGAGATGACCAAAATTTCTTGATCTGCCTCTTTTTTTACCCCATCGACCATTACCATCCATAATAATGGCAATATGGTTAATTTTGTTCATAGGGTTAAAATTTCTTTTTCTTTATCCGTTAATATTTTTTCTATCAAAGAAATGTTGTCGTCTGTCTTTTTTTGTACTTCTGTTTCATAGTTTTTGCTTTCATCTTCGCTAATTTTTTTTTCTTTAAGCATTTGCTTTATATTATCATTGCATTCTCTTCTTATATTTCTAATTGAAACTTTCCCTTTTTCGCCCAAATTCTTTAAAACTTTGGTTAATTCTTTTCTTCTTTCCTCTGTCAATTGGGGTATATGAATTCTAACTACTTGTCCGTCAACTTGTGGGTTTACACCAAGATTTGATTTTTGTATTTCAGAATCAACTAATTTAACATTATTCTTGTCCCAAACTTGAATAGATATTGTTCTTGGTTCCGGGATAGTAACGGTGGCCAATTGATTTATTGGCATTTTCTGTCCGTAAACATCAACTCTAATTAAATCAAGCATGGCTGGATTAGCTCTTCCTGTTCTTAAAGTTCCTAAATCTTTTTTAAAAGAAGCAATTGTTTTATTCATCTTTTGAGAAACTTCGTTTTTATCAAAATTACTCATAATTAATCAATTCCTTCGCCTACCTTAAATCTTATAAAATCTGATACTTTTATCTCGTTTGTATCTGAATGCTTCTTTATAACCTCCCTAACTTTAAGTTTTGTATCCATTATCCAAATTTGATTTAATAATGTATTGTCTGAAATAAATTTTTTTATTTTTCCATTTGCAATTTTTTCAATCATATCAGCTTTCTTTCCGCTATTTTTCAACTCTTCTTTAATAATTTCAAGTTCTTTATCCAAAATCTCCTTTTTTATACCATTTTCGTCAATTGAAATTGGTGCTTGAGCAGCTACATGCATAGCTAACTTACTGCCTAGGTCTTTAAGATTTTTAGTATTACTTTTGCTTAATTGTACAACTGAAATTACTTTTCCAATATTTTTTTCAGATGAATTATGGACATATGAAAAATTTAATCCGGTATTATTAAAGTATTTACTTCTTCTAATAGTTATTTTTTCCCCAATTTTAGAAATAAGAGTAACCAAATTTTCTTCGACGGTTTTGCCATTTTTCATTTTAGAAGATTTTAATAAATTTAAATCTGATTTATTTTCAAAGTTTAAATCAGAAACTTCTTTGCAAAATGAAATAAAATCTTTATTTTTTGCAACAAAATCGGTTTCGCTATTTATTTCTATAACGGAAACATTTCCTTTTTTTTCAGTCAATAAAACAAGCCCCTCTGCCGCAACACGACTCATTTTTTTTGAAGCTTTTGCTATTCCTTTTTTTCTTAAATACTCAATAGATTTTTCTATATCACCATTACTTTCAGCTATAGCCACTTTGCAATCTGAAAATCCGACTCCTGTTATTTCTCTTAATTTTTTAATATTTTCTAAGATTTTTTTATCGGCCATTTTATAAAAAAAATTATTTATTATTTTTTTTCTTGGAAGGATTATTGATTTTTTGTATTTTGACTTCCTTTTTTTCAGATTGGATTTTAGTTTTTTCTACATTTGTATCTATTTGTTTTTTTACTATATGTTTTTTGGCTTCTAAAATTGTATTTTTTAAAAGCTCGCAGTAAAGATCTATAGATCTTCTTGCATCATCATTTCCTGGTATTGGAAAATTTATTCCTCTTGGATCAGAATTTGAGTCTAAAATTGCAACAATAGGTATTTTTAATTTTATTGCCTCTTTAACTGCTAATGACTCCATATTTGTATCTATAATAAAAATCATATCGGGAACTTTGTTCATGTTAGAAATTCCACCTAAAGATCTTTTTAATTTGTCTTTTTCTTTCCCAAGTTTAAGAATTTCTTTTTTTGTAAAACCTGTGTCTTCTTTTGATAAATCTTTTTCAAGTTTTTGTAATCTTTTTATTGAGTTTTGTATGGTCTGCCAATTTGTTAACATCCCTCCTAACCATCTATAATTTACATAAAACTGGTCTGTTTCATTTGCTAATTTTAAAACTGTTTCTGCGGCTTGTTTCTTGGTTGATACAATTAAAATTTTGCCACCGCTTGAAATGCATTTGTGTACTTCCTTCATAGCACTTTTAAGCAACACGACAGTTTGGGTTAAGTCAATAATATGGATTGAATTTTTTTCCCCGTAGATAAATTGCTTCATCCTGGGATTCCACCTCAAAGTTTTGTGGCCTAAATGTACGCCGGCTTCCAATAATTGTTTTATAGATACACTTGGTATATTCATATTTTTTTCCGGTTTAACCACCACAGCTTTCCTTTCGGACCGGTGGGCATTTGCCCTATGCTGTGTGCGAAATCAGCTAGTATTTATAATTTATTAATATGAAAATCAAGGTGTTAAAAACTAATTTTTTTAACATATTCCTTGCTTCTTATATTTTTAAAGGTGCTTAAATTAAATTTTCTAGGTTTTTTCAACGAAAATAAGTAAATTTTTGACTCTCTTTTAACCCTAATTTGAACTTTTGTTTCACCAGACTCCTTTAATAATTCTTGAAGTTCATTAAGGTTAGATTTCCCATTTATTTCTATAGTAACTTTATCGTAAGATTGCTTAATAAAATTATCCAAAGGTAATATATTTTTAATATTAACTCTTCTAGTTACATTTGAATCAGATATAGAATCTTTTTGTAAAGTTAAAACAAAGGAATTCGCTTCCTTTAATTTATCTCTATTTAAAATTAACAAATCAGAAAATAGAAATAATTCAAATTCACTCTTAAGATCACTAAATTTGATTATAGCAAAAGGAGTTCCTTTTGCGCTTTTTTTCTCTTGAATAGACATTATTGTTCCAGCTACAATACTGTTAGTTTCAGAGCCGTTGAAAAAATCGGTAAATGAATGAATTTTTGACTCGCTAAAAAAGTCTTTATAAACATTAAGAGGGTGATCTGACATATAAAAACCTATTGAGTGGAATTCGTTCATTAAGGTTTCATTTTTAGACCAAGGTTTTACTTTATCTAATTTAAAAACTACTTCATTTTCTACTGACTTGCTTGAAAAAAGACTATTTTGGTTGCTAAGCTTCTCTTCCCAAAGAGTTTTGTTGATTTGTATTAATCTTGGAATGGAATTAAATAATGAGTTTCTATCAATATTTAATGTATCAAATGCTCCAGCTTTAACTAAACCTTCTAATTGTAATTTATTTATGTCTTTGGGACTCGCTCTTTTAATAAAGTCATCAAGTGATTTAAATGGTCCATTTTTCTCTCTTTCGATAATTAAATTAGACATAGCTTCTCTCCCAACACTTTTAATTCCTGATAATGCATAATAAATTTTTTTCTTTGCAGATTTAAAATCTGCAAAACATTTGTTTATATCCGGTCTTATAATGCTAATATTTAATCTTTTAAGTTCTTCCACAAATTCTCTTAATTTGTCCGTATTTGATAATTCTGTAGACATAGTAGCTGCGATAAAATCTTCTGGATAATAGTTTTTAAGATAGGCTGTTTGATAAGCAATCAAAGCATATGCAGCTGCATGGCTTTTGTTAAAACCGTACTCAGCAAATGGTTTGATCTTCTGGAATATAAATGCAGCAATATCTTTTCCAATACCATTTTTAGCTGATCCCTTAATAAATTTTTCCTCTTGTTTTTCTAATTCTTTTCTTTTCTTTTTGCCCATAGCTTTTCTTAATATATCTGCTTCTCCAGCTGTAAAACCAGCAAGTGTTTGTGCAATTTGCATAACTTGTTCTTGGTAAATAATTATTCCGTATGTTGGTTTTAAAATTTTTTCCAAACTTTTGTGAATATAATCCGGTTTCCTAAGACCATTTTTACATTCATTGTAAATCGGGATATTATTCATTGGACCTGGTCTATATAATGCCACCAACGCAATAATATCTTCGAATTTATTAGGTTTCATTTGTTTTAAAGCTGACCTTACTCCAGAACTCTCGAGTTGAAAAAGACCAGTAGTTTCACCAGTTGATAACATTTCAAATATTTTTTTATCATCTAAGGAGATTTTAGTAATGTCCAACTCTATGTTTTTATTTTTTAAAATTTGAATTGTTTTGTGGATCAATGTTAAAGTATTTAATCCAAGTATATCAAATTTTACCAAGCCAGCATTTTCAGAAGAGTGCATATCAAACTGTGTGGAAGGTAAAAGCAATTCTGAAGTATTATCTTTGTACAAAGGAACTTCCTCTGATAATTTTTCACCAGCTATAACAACCCCGGCTGCATGTGTAGCTAAATTTCTATTCAAACCCTCTAACTTTAATGACAGTTCAATTAATTTTTTAACTTTTGGATTATTTTTTTCTTCTTCCTTAAACCTTGGTTCTCTTGAAATAGACTCTTGTAGACTTAATGGTCTAGAAGGATCAAAAGGTATCATTTTACAAATTCTATCTACATGTCCATAAGGTAAACCTAAAACTCTTCCAATATCTCTTAAAGCCATTCTGGCTTTTAATTTTCCAAAAGTTATGATGTGTGCAACACCATTTTTATATTTTGACTTAAGATATTCAAAAACCAAATCTCTTTTTTCTTCACAAAAATCTATATCAAAATCTGGCATTGAAATTCTATCAGGATTTAGAAATCTTTCAAAAATTAGCCCAAATTCTAGTGGGTCTAAATCAGTAATATCAAGACAATAAGCAACCAACGATCCTGCTCCAGATCCTCTTCCTGGACCTACAGGGATATTATTTTTCTTCGCCCATTTTATATAATCAGACACAATTAAAAAATATCCAGAATAATTCATTTTGCTTATAATGCTTAATTCATGGGATAGTCTTTTATTATAATTTTTTTCAATTTCTTTAATATTTTTCATATCATTTTTTTTTAAAACAAATTTTTCTAATCTATTTTTTAAACCGGTTTTAGACAAAAGAGAAAGTTCTTCATTTTCACTTCTATTGTTAGAAATTTTTAATGAAGGGAGAACTGGGTCTGATTTTTTTAACTTGTAACTAAACCTATATGGAAAATTATAGTTATTTTCAAGAGCCTCTGGAATATCTTCATACAATTTTTTTATTTCATCAGAGGTTTTTATATAATGTTGATTCGTATATTTCTTTCTATTTTTTTCATCTACATATGTCTTTTCTCCAATACACAAAAGTGCATCATGAGCTTCATGCATATCCTTATTTATATAAAAGACTTCCTGAGATGCAATTAAAGGTATATTAATTTTTTCTGATAAATTTAAAAAAATATTTTCAAGTCTTTTTTCTTCATCTTCATTATGTCTTTGAATTTCAAAATAAAAAGAATTGGAAAAAGATTTTTTAAGTGAAATAGCAAGATTTTCAGCTTCAGTGATTTTATTTTTAATTACTAAATTTGAAAATAATGAGTCAATACCACCACTCATCACTATAATATCTTTGTTATTTTTTAAAAGTTCATCAATGGATAGATGTGGCACTTCTTTCCCTTGGGATTCTAAATAACTCTTAGATGATAATTTAACTAAACTGCTGTATCCTAATTCAGTTTGAGCAAAAATAGGTATTTTTCCAATTGTATCAGAATATTTAAAGTTTATTTGTGTTCCGATAATAGGTTGGGTCCCTGCTTTGCCTATTGACTCTGAAAATTCAAGAGCTCCGCAGAGATTGAAGCTATCGCTTAATCCTACAGCAGAGATTTTATTTTCCTTACAATATTCAGCCAGATCCTGAATTTTTATTGCACCTTCACATATAGAATATTGAGTATGTATTTTGAAATTTACAAACTGATTTTTTTCATTAACCATTAAGCCTTTTTATATTACCATTTGTTAAGCTTAAAGTATAATCAGCTTTTTTTGCTAATTCTCTATTATGAGTTGCAATTAAAATTATTTTATTTTTTTCTTTTAGCTTTAGAAAATATGAAAAAACTTCCTGTGAATTTTTATAATCTAAGTTTCCTGTCGGCTCATCAGCTAGAATAATTTTTGTTTCCGATATAAGAGTCCTTGCTATTGCAACTCTTTGTTGTTCTCCTCCAGATAAATCTGAAGGAAAGTGGTTTAGTCTATGACTTAAATTTACTTCTTTCAAAAATTTTTCTGCTTTTTTAATAGCAAATTCATAACTTTTATTTCTTATTATTAATGGTATTGCAACATTTTCTAAAGCTGTAAAATCGGAAAGTAGATTATTATTTTGGAATATAATCGAAACATAATCTCTTATAATTTGATTTTTTTTATCTTCAGATAAATTTGAAATTGAATTCCCTGATATAATTATTTTTCCCTTTGTAGGTTTGTCTAAAAGAGCTAGTAAATGTAAAAATGTAGATTTTCCGGACCCAGATGGTCCAACTAAAGCAATTACCTTTCCTGACTCTAATTTTAAATTTATATTATTTAAAACTTTTATAATTGAATTATTATTTTCAAATTGTTTTTGTAATTTTTTTATTTCAATTAATAATTTACTCATATTTTAAAGCTTTGATTGGTTCAATTTTAGTGACTGCTAGTGATGGAAATAAGGATGCCAATATTGTAATTAAAATTGAGAAAATTGATATTGATAATATAGAGTCTGCAGTAATTTCACTTGGCATTTCATTTAGGAAATAAACATCTTCAGGAAAAATTTGTAAATTAAACGTAAGTGACAAAAATTGTCTAATCTCTTCAATATATAAAGAAAATAAAACTCCTAAAACTACTCCAACTATAGTTGCTAAAAAACCTATTATAAATCCTGTTAAGAAAAAAGATTTAACAATTGATTTTTTTGATAAACCTAATGATTTTAAAATTGCTATCTCTTTTGTTTTATTTTTAATAAGAATAGTAAGCCCAGAAATAATGTTAAAAGCGGCTACAATAATAATCAGGGTTAATATTAAGAACATTACATTCCTTTCAACTTTTAATGCTGAAAAAAAAGATTTGTTAAGATCTGACCACGAATTAACATAGAAATTAGAATTCATGCTTTGTATTTCTTTTTTATACTTATCTGAAACTAAAGGGTTTTGTAAAAAGATTTCCAGACTAATATCATCTATTGTTCTCTCAAAAAAAGAGAGAGAGTCATTCAAATTAAAAAAGGTGACATTTTTATCAAATTCGTAAAGACCGCTACTAAATACAGCTGCAATTTTGTATGAAGATTGTTTAGGTATAGAGCCAATTGGCGTTGAGATCGATGTGGATGACATCATGTTAATCTTATCTCCTACTACTACCCCTAACTCTATGGCTAAATGTTTTCCTATAATTATTGTTCCTTCATTAAAGTCAGTTATTTCACCATCAATTAAATTATTATTAAAGAAATTTATTTCTTGTATTTTTTTTGAGTCAAAACCTCTTATTAAAACACCTTTGGCAGAATCGTTCATCATAACAACGGCCTCTCCATTATATGTTTTAATAATTTTAAGACGTTTATATTTCTCTTGAAGTGCATTATAAAATTCATCGCTAATATTGTTGCTATAAGGTTTTATAGTTATATGGGAATTAAAACCTAAAATTTTTTCTGTAAGTTCAGTTCTAAAACCATTCATTACAGACATAACAATTATTAACGTTGCTACCCCAAGCATGATTCCTAAAAAAGAAAAGATTGATATTATTTTTAAAAAACCTTCCTTTTTTTTTGGTCTAAGGTTTCTAGCTGATATTAATTTTTCTATAGTTGTGAACAATTTATTTTTTTAAAAGTTTAATAATTTGGCTAAAATTTAACATTTTAGAATTTTTATCTATTTCTTTAAATTCGAATTGGTCTTTTGTAGCTTTAGAACCTATGATTATTTGATAAGGAATTCCTAAAAGATCATGTTTTTTAAACTTATTGGAAATATTTTCATCTATATCATCTAATAAAACATCAATTCCTTTATTTTTAAGTTCATCATAAAGTTTATTTGCCTTGTTGAGGTTTGTATCGTCATTTTTCTTAAATGCAGTAATAATGACTACATCAAATGGAGAAACTGATTTCGGCCATTTCATTTTTTCATTTATATACTTTGCTTCAATTATTGCGCCAACTAATCTCGAGACTCCAATTCCATATGATCCCATTTTAACAAAAGTTTTTTTTCCATCCTTAGTATCAACAGAGCAATTCATCGGCTTAGAATATTTATCACCAAAATAAAATATATGGCCAACCTCAATTCCTTTTGTTTGTATTTGATCTCCTTTTTTAACATTTTTATCAAAATCCTCTAATTTAAATTTGTCATCAGTGACTGCATAAAATTTAGAGAAATCATTTCTCATTTTTTTTAGAGATGACTCAGTATTTTTATAGTCATCTATTGGAACATCAAATATCCTTTTATCTGCAAAAATTTTGCTTTCTCCAGTATCTGCTAAAATTATAAATTCATGGGAAAGGTCCCCTCCTATAGGTCCTGTATCTGCTTTCATTGGTATTGACTTTAGACCTAGTCGTTGAAAAGTTTTTAAGTACGCAAAAAACATTTTGTTGTATGATAAAACTGCATTATTTTCACTTAAATCAAACGAATAGGCATCTTTCATATAAAATTCCCTGCATCTCATAACACCAAATCTAGGTCTCAACTCATCTCTAAATTTCCACTGTATGTGATAAAAAATTTGCGGCAATAGTTTGTAGGATTTAACACTAGATCTAAATATTTCTGTAATTTGTTCTTCATTTGTAGGCCCATAAAGCATTTCTCTTTTTTGTCGATCTGATATTCTTAGCATTTCTTCCCCATAGTCTTCGTATCTTCCACTTTCTTTCCAAATATCAGCTGGCTGAATTGTTGGCATAAGCATTTCCTGGGCGCCAATATTATTTTGTTCTTCTCTAACAATTTTTTCAATTTTTTTCATAATCTTAAAGCCCATAGGTAACCATGAATAAATACCTGCTGATGACTGTCTTATCATTCCAGTTCTAAGCATAAGCTGGTGGGACTTTATTTTGGCCTCTGATGGTAGATCTTTAGTGATAGGTATAAACAATTTGGATAGAAGCATTATAATCTTGCAATATTAATATTTGTAAATGGTTTTTTTCCAGTTTTATCTTTAATAATTTTTCTACAATTTTGCTTTACTGACTCTATCAAGTTTTTTTCTTGATTTTTATTTTTCATCGAGAATGTTCTACAAGTATTAAAAATTTCATCTTCCATTTCAAAAATAATTTTTTCATCAAAATTATCTTCTGGTATGCCTTTATAGGATATTATCGGTTTATTTAACTTTCCGCTATTACTTAATATAAGAGTAATCTCCAAGTAACCATTCAGTGATAAATTTCTTCTTTCCTTGATTGAAGGTGAATTTTCACTAACAGCAATATTTCCATCTAAATACATTTTTCCTGATGGGGCTTTATCAATTATCTCGGGAAACTCACCTGGAAAGATCCTAACAATATCCCCATCTTCTATTCTTAAAGCGTTGGGAACTTGCATTTCTTTTGCAAATTTTATGTGTTCGTTCATGTGTCTGTGTTCACCATGTACAGGAATTATTGATTCTGGTTTAACCCAGTTATACATATCTTTTAGATCATCTCTGTTTGGATGACCTGAAACATGAACAAAATCAGTTTCTTCAGTTACAAGTTCGACTTCTTGTCTAACAATATCGTTATGCAATGAATAAAGTTTTTTTTCATTCCCCGGTATAATTTTAGAGGAAAAAATTACAGTGTCACCTTTTTCAATAAAAACATCAGGGTGTATGCCTTTAATTATTCTTTTCATTGCACCCATCGGTTCCCCTTGGCTACCTGTACATAAGTATATAATTTTTTCTCTTGGAATTTTTTTTGCATCCCGTGGATCAATTGGATCCTTAATATTCTGTAAATATCCACACTGTCTTGCAGCTTTAAATATTCTATTCATAGAACGTCCGACTAGAGAGACATCTCTACCAATCTTCTCTGCACAATAAAAAACTGTTTCCATTCGAGCGACATTTGATGCAAAAGATGTAACAATAATTTTTTTTGATTTTAATGACATTATTTTGACGAGACTCTCCCTGACATCTAGTTCGGATCCTGCACGTCCGGGATTAAAAATATTTGTAGAGTCACAAATCATTGCTAAAACTTTACTTTCTCCAATCTCTTTTAATTTTTTTTCATTTATTTTATCCCCTATAAGTGGATTAGGATCTATTTTCCAATCTCCAGTGTGAAGAATATTCCCTGCTGGTGTTTTAATACTTAAGCCATTAGGTTCTAAAATAGAATGTGTAAGCGTAACAAACTCAATATTAAATGGGCCCAGTTTAATATTCCCATTTAATTGAACAATTTTTAAATTTTTATTAATATCAATTTTCTTCTCTTTAAACTTTTCTTTAATTAAAACCGCTGTAAATGGAGTAGCATAAATATTACATTTTAGATCTGGCCAAATATGAGAAATTGCACCTATATGATCTTCATGAGCATGGGTTAAGACAATACCTAGGAGATCATCTTTTTTATCGATTATAAAGCCTGGGTCTGGATATATAAGATCTATTCCAGGTACAGAGTCATCAGCAAAACTGACTCCAGTATCAATAATAATCCATTTTTGATTACTTTCATTTCCATAAGCATATAGATTCATGTTACCACCGATCTGACCTGATCCGCCTAATGGACAAAAAATTAATTCTTCATTACTCATATTAGGAAATTTTTATAAATCTTTATTATACCCTGCATGGTAATATCATTATCAATCATTACTTTTTTAAATAGCTTGTTCTTAAAAAAATAAGAATAACCACCAGTTAATACTATTTTAAAATTTATACCATTTTTTTTAATTATTTTTTTAGTTATATTGTTTATCAATCCCTCATAACCCCAGAAAAAGCCTGATGCTAAAGCTTCTTTAGTATTTTTCCCATAGTTTTTTGGATATTTTCTTAGTTTAAACATAGGTAGTAAAGCTGTGGACAAAAATAAATTTTCAATAGAGAGTTTTATCCCGGGGGCTATTACACCTCCATCATAAATAGCACTTTTTTTAATAACATCAAAAGTTGTTGCAGTTCCAAAATCTATAACAATACAATTTGTTTTAAATTTATCGTAAGCTCCAATTGCGTTAGCAATTCTATCAGATCCTAATTGAGAATATTTTTTAACATTAAATTTCATAATTTTTTTTAAATTAAATTTTTTTATTTCAAATATTTCATATTTTTTTTGTTTAAGGATTCTATTAATTTTTTTATAAACTATTGGAACAACGCTAGAAAAAAGAATATTTTTATTGGTATTTTTATCGACAATTTTATTCAGTTTTTTTTTAAAAACTTTTTCTAGGTTAGCATTTGTTGTTTCAAATAAATATGTTTTTTTAATTTTGAAATCATTATTAATTTTACAAATCTTGATATTTGTATTTCCAATATCTCCAACCAAAAAATTCATTTTGTTAGTAATTTCTTATTAAATTTATAGTTATAAAAAATTGTCTCATATTTATTTTTTAGATTTTTTAATATATCATAATTATTAATTAGCTTGTCAGAGGATTCCAAAAGAGATATCCCTTTAAATGACCTTGTTTTTGGTGAACGAACTGTATTAATTCCTATTCCAATAATTAAAAAAAATTTTTTTTCAACTTTTATTATTTCTTGTAGAATTCCACAAACTTTTCTATTTTTAATTAACAAATCATTTGGCCACTTTATTTTTACATGATGAGGTGAATATTCATTAAGTATTTTTTTTATAATCAATGGGTTGATTAGTGCAAATTCTTTAAAATTCGGCATAGATTTTTTAAGTTCAAAAAATATACTGGCAAAAAAATTTCCATTATATGATATCCATTTTTTTCCCATTGTCCCCTTACCTTGTGTTTGAAAATTAGATATTACGATACCTTGGGAGTCTTTTTGAGATCTAATTATTCTAATTGCCTCATCATTTGTGCTTTTAACACAATTAAATTTAATTAATTTTAATATCATCAAAAAATTCTAATACTTGAAACAATTTCATTTAAAATCGATGGATATAAAAAGAATGAAACTAGTAAAATACAACTTAAGAATATTGGGCCATGTATCTTGTAATCTACAAATTTTTCAAAAGGTTTTTTTGGTTCGTCAAAGTACATAACTTTTATAATTCTTATATAATAAAACGCAGAAATAACTGTTGTAACCAGGCCTACTATAGCTAAGGTATACATTTCATTTTCTACAACAGCCATAAAAATATAGAATTTAGCAAAGAAACCTGCCAGTGGCGGAATACCTGCTAAAGAAAATAATATAATTAAGAGTCCAAGAGACATTAGCGGATGGTTCTTAGAAGCACCAGAAAGTTCTTCTATATCTTCTATATATTTGCCTCCTCTCTTCATTAAAAGTATACATGCAAAAGCGCCAATGTTCATGACTATATAAATTGACATGTAAACTAGTGTGCTTTTAAATCCATTTGTAGTTCCCGAAGCTATTCCAGCCATTGCATAACCCATATGTCCAATTGAACTATAGGCCATAAGCCTTTTAATATTTTTTTGTCCTATTGCAGCAACTGCACCTAAAATCATTGAAGCAATAGACATAAAAACTAATATGTACTGCCATTCATTTAGAAGGCCTCGGAATGGCAAATACATAAATTTAATAAATATGGCAATACCAGCTATTTTTGGAACAACAGAAAAAAAACTGGTCACAGAAGTTGGAGAACCTTGATAAACATCTGGTGTCCACATATGAAAAGGAACTACAGATACTTTGAATGCTAATCCTACTAAAATAAACACCATTCCAAAGATTGTGCCAGCATTAAAATCTTTGCTTAAAATTGCAATTTGATCGAAATTAGTTGAGCCAGAAAAACCATAAAGCAATGAACAACCATACAATAAAAGCCCGGAAGACAGTGCACTTAACACAAAATACTTAATGCCTGCCTCTGAAGATTTTATATTATCTCTATCAATAGCAGCTAATATATAGAGTGCTAGTGACTGAAGTTCTAGTCCCATATAAAAAAGTATTAGATCGTTTGAACTTACCATCACAAACATGCCTAAAATTGATAAAAGCACAATAATAGGATACTCGAACTTATTATTTTTAATATCTGTAATATATTTTTTAGATATTAATAAAATAAAAAAAACTGATAGTAATATTAAAATTTTTGAGTAAATTGAAAAACTGTCTATAACAAAACTCTTATTAAAAATTTTTACATTTTCATGTTCATCAGTTAAGATTATCAAAAGTGTTAATAAAATTAAAAATATAGAAAGTCTATAAATTATTTCAAAGCTATTTTTCAAAAATACACCCAAAATAATCAAAAATAATATTGAAATTGACAATAAAATTTCAGGAATTAAAAAGTTTAATACTAACATAATTAATGTAACACAGTATTTTTTCCTATTTCTAGGTTATAATTATTTATCAAATTATTAACAGAAACGTTAATTGTTTCAAAAAGTGGTTCTGGATAAAATCCAAAAAACAAAATTACAATACCAAGTATAAAAAGAACAGAGCCTTCATTAAAGTTTACATCTTTTATTTTTTTTAATTGGACATTATCTAGTTTCCCAAATACCACCCTCTTATACAGCCAGAGTATATAGGCCGCTGCAAGAATTACCCCTATACTTGCCATAATAGCTACTATTATGTTCACTTTGAAAGCCCCAACTAAAATTAAAAATTCACCAACGAATCCGCTTGTTCCTGGTAATCCTAAAGTAGCTAAAACAAAAACCATAAAAAGAAAAGAATACTTAGGTAAAACGTGCACTATACCACCGTATGATTTTATTAACCTAGAATGTGTTCTGTCATAAAGAACACCAACGCATAAAAAAAGTGCTGCGGAAATAAGTCCGTGACTAAACATTTGAACAATACTCCCCTCGATCCCTTGTTTATTGAATGTAAAAATTCCCAAAGTCACAAAACCCATGTGGGCAACTGATGAATAAGCAATTAATTTTTTCATATCGTCCTGCATGAGGGCAACTAATGAAGTATAAATTATTGCGATTACACTTAGTGAGAAAATTAATGGAGTAAAATATTCTGATGCAATTGGAAACATACCAACTGAAAATCTTATAAAACCATATCCTCCCATTTTTAATAAAATTGCAGCTAATAACACTGAGCCTGAAGTTGGTGCCTCAACGTGGGCATCAGGAAGCCAAGTATGAACCGGCCACATTGGTAGTTTTACAGCAAAAGAACTGAAAAAGGCTAACCACAATAAATATTGATACTCAGCAGGAATTTTTATTTGGTATATGTCCGTTACATCGGTTGTTCCTGTAATCCAATAAATTGCAATTATGGCTACAAGCATTAGTACAGAACCTAGCAGAGTAAATAAAAAGAACTTAAATGCAGAATAAACCTTCCTCGGACCTCCCCAAATTCCTATAATTAGAAACATGGGTATCAAGCCTGCCTCAAAAAAGAGATAAAAAATTACTAAATCAAGAGAACAGAAAACCCCGATCATAAAAGTTTCTAAAACAAGAATTGCAATCAAAAATTCTTTTAATCTTTTATTAACACTATTAATGCATGAAATTATGCATATAGGCGTTATAAAAGTAGTCAAAATTATAAATAAAATTGATATACCGTCTATTCCGAATTTAAATTTTATAAAACCACTGATCCAGCTGAATTCCTCAATAAACTGAAAGTCAGGTGTTTGATTGTCAAAAGAATACCAAAGGAATAATGAAATTATGAAGTTAATAACTGAAGTAAAAATAGAAATATAAATTGCTCCATTATTTTTTTCATTATTTTCGTTCTGAGTCAAAAATACAAAGAATGCACCGATAAGAGGTAAAAATGTTACTGAAGATAATATTGGAAAATTCATTTGTAGAAAATAAAAATTGTTAATAAAAGAGATAGGCCAATCAACATTATGAATGCATAATCATAAATATATCCACTTTGAAACTTCGTTGATTTATTTGAGATTAGTTTAATAATTTTAGATATTCCGTCTGGTCCAAAACGATCAATGGTTTTTATATCTCCAGATTTCCAAAAAAAAGAGCCAATGACTTTGGTGGGCTTAACAAATAAAAATTCATAAATTTCATCAAAGTACCATTTATTTAATAGAAAATTATAAATAAATTTGTTTTTGCTTTTCAATTCATCTAGAATCTTGGTGTTATTAACAAATAAGTAAAATGCGATTGGTATTGCTAAAATTACTAAAATAGGTGTGATAAACAAAATAATAATTGGAATTTGAGTGTGGTCAAATTCATGAACTATTAATATTGAGCTCATCCAAAAACTTAAATAATTCTCTCCGATTAAAAAATCTTTAAATATAAAACCTGAAAAAATTGACCCTAAAACTAATATTGCCAGAGGAATAATTATAATAAAACCTGAGTCATGTATGTCTGATTTAGATAATTTGACGTTATTATACTTTCCATGAAAAGTTTTAAAAATTAGCCTCCATGAGTATATGGCTGTCATAAAGGCTGTCAATATTCCTACAGAAGCTGCAAAATATCCAACATTCGTTCCTCGTAAATATGCAAATTCAATTATTGCATCTTTAGAATAATATCCAGACAAAAATGGGAATCCAGTAAGCGCTAAAGTTCCAACAATCATAGCTATCCAAGTAAAAGGCATTTGTTTCCATATACCTCCCATTTTTCTAATATCTTGCTCATCATTTAGTGAATGTATGACTGAACCAGATCCTAAAAATAATAGTGCCTTAAAAAAAGCATGAGTAAATAAATGAAATATTGCTACATGATAAGCCCCAACACCAGCAGCAAAAAACATATATCCAAGTTGGCTACAAGTTGAGTAAGCGATAATTCTTTTAATATCATTTTGAACTAAAGCAACTGATGCAGCAAAAAATGCTGTTAAAATACCTATAATTGCAACAAAGTTTAAAGCTGTTTGAGAATACTCAAAAATTGGAGAGCATCTTACTACTAAAAATACTCCTGCGGTAACCATTGTTGCAGCGTGAATTAAAGCAGATACCGGAGTTGGACCTTCCATTGCATCAGGTAACCAGGTATGCAAAAAGAACTGTGCTGATTTACCCATTGCTCCTATAAACAAAAATAAACAAATCAAAGTAATTAAATTTGCGTCAACACCGAGAAACCCAATTTCTTTATTTGAATACTCAGGAATAAGCTGAAAAACCTCTTGATAATTGACTGTGCCAAAAAACATAAATATTAAAAAAATTCCAATTGCAAAACCAAAATCTCCTACTCTATTTACTATAAAAGCTTTCATTGCAGCTTTATTTGCTGAATCTCTTTTGTACCAAAAACCAATTAATAAATATGAGCATAAACCAACGCCTTCCCAGCCAAAAAATAACTGTAAAAAATTGTCCGAAACAACCAATGCAAGCATTGAAAATGTAAAAAGAGAAAGATAAGACATGAATCTTGGTTTATGTGGATCATGCTCCATGTATCCTATTGAATAAATATGAACTAGTGCTGATACAACAGAAACTACAACCAACATTATCGCGCTTAATGGATCTATGTTAACTGACCAATTTACAACAAATTTTCCTGAAGCTATCCATTCATATATTATATAATTGCCGTAAACCCCGTGAAAAATTCCATTATAAAATATTATGATAGACAATATAGCTGTTACGCAGACGAAAAAAGTTGTTGTGAGTTGAGAAAAAAAATCACTTAGATATTTTATAAAATATCCTATGATAGCACCTATCAATGGTAAAAATAAAACTGCGTATTCCATTTAACCTTTCATTTCATCTATTTCTTCTACTCTAATTGATCCTTTGTTTCGGTAATAAGATACGATTATTGCTAAACCTATAGCAGCTTCTGCAGCAGCTACAGTTAAAATAAGCATTGTAAATATTTGGCCAGTTATATCTTGGAGATAAATTGAAAATGAAACTAGGTTTATATTTACTGCTAGAAGTATTAATTCAACAGACATTAATATAACTATTACATTTTTTCTATTTAGGAAAATACCGAGTGTTCCTAATGAAAAAATTATGGCTCCAAGGGTAAGATAATGTCCAAGCCCAACTTCAATCATCTATTTTTACTCCTTTATCAAATTCAACTTCTTTTAATTCGACTGAGTCATCGCGTTCTCTTGAAATTTGTTTTAAATAACTTTGTTTTTTAGTTCCATCTCTTTTCCTGTAAGTTAAAACTATAGCGCCAATCATAGCGAGTAATAATATTATTCCGGAAATCTGAAATAAATGTATATAATCTGTATACATTACATTTCCAATCATGTGGGTATTTGTAAAATTATTATCAAAAGAAAGAAATTTTGTTTCTGAGAAGGTATTTCTATATTTCCATCCTCCAACGATAACTATTAGTTCTAATAAAATTACTGAACCTACAATTAAACCCGTTGGGATATGTCCTGTTTTTTTGCTTCCCCTAAACCAAGAAAGTTTTTGTTCAGTTACATTCATTAACATAACAACAAATAAAAATAGTACTGCGACAGCGCCAACATAAACAATTAGCATCATCATTCCAAGAAATTCAGCTCCTATCATTATAAAAAGGCACGCAATTGAAATAAAATCCAATATTAAAAAAAATACTGCATGGACTGTATTTCTAGAAACTATAACAAAAATTGCAGATACAATTGCAATTATTGAAAAAAAATAAAAAAATAATGCGTGAGCAATCATTTTTATTTATCTGTATGGCTTGTCTAACTTAATATTTTCAGCCAAGACAGACTCCCATCTATCCCCGTTTTCTAATAATTTATCTTTGTTGTAATAAAGCTCTTCTCTTGTTTCTGTTGAGAATTCGAAATTTGGCCCCTGTACTATTGCATCTACTGGACATGACTCTTCACATAAGCCGCAATAAATACATTTAAGCATATCAATATCATATCTTGTAGTTTTTCTACTACCATCAGGCCTTTCCTCATTTTCTATTGTTATTGCTTGTGCAGGACATACTGCTTCGCAGAGTTTACATGCGATACATCTTTCCTCCCCATTCGGATATCTTCTTAATGCATGTTCGCCTCTAAATCTTGGGCTAATGCGTCCTTTTTCAAAAGGATAATTTATTGTTTTCTTCTTTTTGAAAATTTCACTAATAGCAATAAATATTGCTTTAAGAAATTCAGATAAAAATATTATTTTAAAAAATCTATTTAATTTCATTAAAAACCATTATTGGGTAATAAATCAAAATACATTAAAAAACTTGCTGTTAAAATTACGTATATCAATGAGAAAGGTAAAAAGATTTTCCACCCTAAACGCATTAATTGATCATAACGGTATCTTGGAACTATTGCTTTAATAATTGCAAAAACAAAAAATAATAATAAGATTTTAAGTATCATCCAAAAAATACCTGGAATTACATTCAGAGGATAAATATCTACAGGAGATAACCAGCCTCCTAGAAAAAGGATTGTTCCTAAAGCACACAACAACAATATATTTGCATATTCGCCTAACCAAAACATTGCATACATCATTCCGGAATATTCTGTTTGATAACCAGCAACAAGTTCTGCTTCAGCTTCTGGTAAGTCAAATGGTGGACGATTAGTTTCAGCTAAGGCTGATATAAAAAAAATAACAAACATTGGAAATAATGGAATGACAAACCATATTTTTTCTTGGGCTAAAACAATATCTTTTAAATTTAATGACCCAACACATAGCAAAACATTGATTATAATAATTCCAATTGATACCTCGTATGACACCATTTGTGCTGCAGATCTAATAGCACCTAAAAAAGGATACTTTGAGTTCGATGCCCATCCACCCATAATAATTCCGTAAACTCCTAAAGATGAAATAGCAAAGATATATAATATTCCTACATTAATATCAGAAATGATTATTTTTTCACTTAATGGAATAACTGCCCAAGCTGATAAAGCCAATGTCATTGTTACAATTGGAGCAAGGATAAAGACTACTTTGTTTGCGCTTGCTGGAATTATAACTTCTTTAAATATATATTTTAAAGCGTCTGCAGCAGTTTGAAATAAACCAAAAGGTCCAACTACATTTGGGCCTTTTCTTCTTTGAACAAAACCCCAAACTCTCCTATCAAACCAAACTATAAGTGCGACTGATACAAGTATTGGTATTAAAAGTAGCAAAATTTTGTATGTTTGATTATAAAATATATAAATAAATTCCATTATCAACTTCCGGTACCATTTTTTAAAATTTTTGATCTAGCAGTTCTACAGTCACTCATAGTTTTTGAAGATCTGGTTATAGAATTACTAAAATAATAGTCAATTTTTTTAATTGTGATTTTATCATCTATAAAATTATCTACTTCAGTATTTAGCTTTTTTATATTTGTTTTTGGCAAAAGATCAAAATCAGAATGATTTTTTACATTTTTTAAAGTTTCATTTCTTAGCTCATTAAAACTTTTGTATAAATCTTCATTATTTAAGTTTCGATGTATCATGTTAAAAATTTTCCAGTCCTCTTTAGATTTGCCTGGCGGGTATGTTGATTTAATAGATTTTTGCAATCTACCTTCTAAATTCAAAAATAAACCATTCTGTTCCGTAAATGCAGCACTTGGAAAAATAATATCTGCTATTTGTGCAATTCGATCACCATGACTTCCTTGGTATATGACAAATTCATCCTTTTTAATAAAATCTAAATTATCTGATCCTACAAAATATAATAATTTAAATTCATTGTTATTTAATTTTTTAAAAAAATCAAAATTATTTTTTTTATTTTTGTTAAAAAAACCTAGGTCTATTGCACCGACAGATGCAGCATTTTGAATAAGAATGTTCAAAGCGTTCCAGCTTTCATTGATAAAATTATTTTCTATTAAAAATTTTTTAATACTTTCAAAAATAAACTGCCCTGACTCTAATTCTAGTGCTGACTCCCCTATAATTACTATTGGTCGTTTTGATTTTAAAACTATATCGCTAGCTTTGTTTTCTTTATTTATAAATTTTTTAATATCCTCAGTTGTATTTCCCACTATTGTATAATCGTAAGTTAAGTCGCCCGGATTACCAAAAGAAAGTATAGGTATTTTTTTATTTACAAAGTTCTTTCTAATCCTTGCATTAACCATTGTCGCTTCATGCCGTGGATTTGTTCCTATAAGAACTATACAATCAGAGTCTTCTATTCCTTTTATAGTGGAGTTAAATATATAATTTATTTTATTTTCAGAATTTATATAAAAAGGCTTTTCTCTAAACTCATAATTAGAAATATGGTTTTTATCCAAAAAATTCTTAAAAGAATTAGTTGTTTCCATACTTGCCATATCTCCAATATGGGCGCCTATCAGATTTTTTTTTGTCTCTAAAAATTTAGATTTAAAAAGATCAATGGCCTCATCCCAAGAAGTCTCTACTAATTTGCCATTTTCTTTCTTATATGGTTTGTCTAATCTCTGTTTTAATAAACCGTCACATGCATACCTAGTTTTGTCTGAAATCCATTCCTCATTAATATTATTATTAAGTCTTGGTAAAATTCTTTTAACTTCCCAGCCATAAGTATCTACCCTTATATTTGATCCAACAGCATCCATTACATCGATAGTTTCTGTTTTTTTTAATTCCCAGGGTCTAGCTTCAAAAGCATAGGGTTTAGAAGTTAATGCACCCACAGGACACAAATCAATTACATTAGCAGAAAGTTCTGACTCCATTGATTTTTCTAAATAGGTTGTTATTTGCATATTCTCTCCTCTGCCGATGGCCCCCAATTCAGTAACTCCACCTACTTCGGTTGCAAATCTTACACATCGAGTACAATGGATACATCTTGTCATTATTGTTTTAATCAATGGACCCATATATTTATCTTTGACCTCTCTTTTATTTTCTTTAAATCTTGATTTATCAAAACCGTAATATAGAGATTGGTCTTGCAAATCACATTCTCCACCTTGGTCACAAACTGGACAGTCTAATGGATGATTGGCTAATAGAAATTCCATTACTCCTTTTCTTGCTTTTTCAACCATAGGAGTATTGGTTTTTATATTCATTCCTTCTGTGGCTGGCATAGCACAAGATGCGATAGGTTTATTTGATTTTTCCATTTGGACTAGACACATTCTACAATTTCCAGCAATTGACAAACGCTCATGGTAACAAAATCTTGGAATTTCTGCTCCAGCTAGTTCACAGGCTTGCAAAACTGTCATCCCATTTTCAAATTCTATTTCTTTGTTGTTTATAATTATTTTTGGCATTTTTATTTCTCTAATAAATGTTGATCAACAAGATACGGAACTTCTCTCTTCTTTTTAATAAGAGGATCAGCATAGCATCTTTTATCAATCTCTTTTCTAAAGTGCCTTAAAAGACCTTGGACTGGCCAAGCTGATCCTTCGCCAAATGCACAAATCGTATGACCTTCAATTTGTTTTGTAACATCTGATAATAACTCAATATCTTTGTGTGTTGCTTCGCCTTTTGCTGTCCTTTCAAGGATTCTCCACATCCAGCCTGATCCTTCTCTACATGGAGTGCATTGACCACAGCTTTCGTGTTTATAAAATTTGGCTATCCTGGCCATACATTTAATAATATCTTGATCTTTATTAATCACTACAACGCCAGCTGTCCCCAAGCCACTTTTAGCGGCTATTAAAGAGTCAAAATCCATTTTTATTGTTTCACAAATATCCTTGGGAAGAAGAGGCATTGATGAACCCCCTGGAATAACTGCCTGCAAATTTTTCCAGCCTCCGATAACACCCCCGGCATGTTTTTCTATAAGTTCTTTTAAAGGAATTCCCATTTCTTCCTCAACGTTACATGGAGTATTTACGTTTCCAGAAATACAAAATATTTTTGTTCCAGTATTTTTTGGACGTCCAATAGATGCAAACCATTTACCTCCTTTTCTCAAGATGGTAGGAACAACGGCAATCGTTTCAACATTGTTCACTATTGATGGACATCCATATAATCCAACTAATGCAGGGAATGGAGGTTTTAATCTAGGTTGCCCTTTATTACCCTCAAGACTTTCAAGTAGTGCTGTTTCTTCACCACAAATATATGCACCAGCACCAAAATGAATATGAATATCTAAATCCCAACCTGAGTTACATGCATTTTTACCTATAAAATTTTTTTCATAAGCTTCGTCAATTGCCTTCTGAAGTCTTATACCTTCATTAAAATATTCTCCTCTTATATAGATATAACAAGTGTGAGCATTAACAGCAAAAGATGTAATCAAACAACCTTCAATTAATTTTTGAGGTTCAAACCTCATTATGTCTCTATCCTTGCAAGTGCCAGGTTCAGATTCGTCAGCATTAATAATTAAATAGTGAGGACGCGAACCAACTTTCTTTGGAGCAAATGACCATTTAACTCCAGTGGGAAAACCTGCGCCTCCTCTACCTCTTAATTCAGATATTTTAATTTCATTTATAATCCAATCCTTTCCCTTGCTAATTATATCTTTTGTATTAGACCAATCATTACGTTTTAAAGAATCTTCAAGACTCCAACCAAAATTGTTGTATAAATTTTTAAATATTTTATCTTCCTCTTTAAGCATTGTTTGTTCCATTTGTTTTGTTTTCAATTTTTTCTGGTGCTGAACTTCTTCTGCCTCTAAAAGACCCTGGTTTTAATGGTTTATTTTCTATAAATGAGTCTATAATTTTTTCCATACTATTTTTATCTAGATCTTCGTAATAGTCATTGTTAACCTGAATCATTGGAGCATTTACGCATGCTCCTAAACATTCAGTTTCAATCCATGAGCACATGCCATTTTCCGATAATGTATTTTCTTTTTTTGATATTTTATTTTGACAAACTTTCACAATTTCATTTGCACCTCTAAGCAAACAAGGAGTCGTTGTACACACTTGAACAAAATATTTTCCAACTGGAGATAGATTATACATAGTGTAAAATGTAGCTATTTCATAAACATTTATATAAGGCATTGACAAAAATTTGCCTACATATTTTAAAGCTGCTAAAGGAATCCAGTTATCGTTTTGATTTTGGGCCAGATATAGTAAGGGCATCACAGCACTCTTGGCCTTTTCTTTAGGATACTTTTTTAAAATCTTATTTGCTAGCTCCAAATTTTCCTTTGTAAATTCAAATTTTTCAGGTTGCTGATCATGAACTTTTTTTAAACTCATCTGTCTACCTCCCCAAAAACAATATCTAAAGATCCAAGAACAGCAGGAACATCCGCTAACATATGTCCTCTGATTAAATAATCCATGGCTTGCAAATGTGAAAATCCTGGTGCCCTTATTTTGCATCTATAAGGTTTATTACTTCCATCAGATATTAAATAAACTCCAAATTCTCCCTTTGGTGCCTCAACAGCACAATAAACCTCTCCCTCTGGAACCCTGTAACCTTCTGTAAAAAGTTTAAAATGATGGATTAGTGCTTCCATTGATTGTTTTATTTCCTCTTTTTTTGGTGGAGATATTTTTCCATCAACAGTTTTTATTGGGCCAATCGGAATTCGTTTAATGCATTGTTTTATAATTTTTATACTTTCTCGCATTTCCTCAATTCGACAAAGGTATCTGTCGTAACAGTCTCCATTTTTTCCTACAGGTATTTTAAACTCTAAATTTTTGTAACATTCATAAGGTTGTGATTTTCGTAAATCCCATGGAACACCTGAGCCTCTCAACATTACTCCGGAAAAACTATGTGCCAATGCCTCTTCTTTTGTTACAACTCCAATTTGGACGTTTCTTTGTTTAAAAATTCTATTATCTGTTAAAAGATTTTCTAAATCATCTATTGTCTTCGGAAATGTTTCGCAAAATTTTCCTATATCTGTTAAAAGATTTGAAGGTATATCTTGATGGACTCCGCCTGTTCTAAAATAATTTGCATGCAATCTTGATCCTGATGCTCTTTCGTAAAATGTCATTAAAGTTTCTCTTTCTTCAAAGCCCCACAAAGATGGTGTTAAAGCACCAACATCTAAGGCCTGTGTTGTTACATTTAATAGGTGGCTTAAAATTCTCCCAATCTCACAAAAAATAACCCTTAGATACTGAGCTCTTATTGGAACTTCAATTTTTAGTAATTTTTCAGCTGCTAATGCAAAAGCATGTTCTTGATTCATGGGAGCAACATAATCTAACCTATCAAAGTAAGGTAAGGCCTGAGTATAAGTTTTGTGTTCAATTAATTTTTCCGTTCCTCTATGAAGTAAACCAATATGAGGATCTGCTTTTTCTACGAGCTCACCATCAAGCTGAAGTATAAGTCTAAGAACTCCATGGGCGGCTGGATGCTGTGGTCCAAAATTCAAATTCATTACTTTTTTTTGTTTAGTCATTTTTATTCTTCTCTTTAATATCTTTCATGTACCTTGTACCTTCCCAAGGACTATCAAAATCAAAATCTCTATAATTTTGTTCTAATTTTACTGGTTCGTAGATAACTTTTTTTTCTTTTTCGCTATATCTAACTTCATTAAATCCAGTAAGTGGAAAATCTTTTCTCAATGGAAAACCCTTAAAGTTATAATCTGTTAAAATTCTTCTAAGGTCTGGATGATTTTTAAATTTTATACCATACATGTCAAAGACCTCTCTTTCCATCCAGTTTGCTGAAGGATAAATTTTAGTTATTGAAGGGATTTTTTCCTCAATATTAAAATCTACAGATAGCTTTATTCGTAAATTATTTTCATGGCTTAAAAGCAAATAATAAATTTGAAATCTTTTTTCTCTATCTGGATAATCTACTGCGACAATATCTATTAATTGCTTAAATTTGCAGCTTTTATCGGATTTTAAAAATATAAGTATTGAGTTAAGATTAGTTACTTCTGAATTAATTAATAATTCACCATTTTTAATTGATGAATTTTTTATTTTTGTTGTCAGCTCTGAATTTAAGAGTTTGTTTAAATCTATTAGTTTCATTATACAAATTATCTTTTTTGACTGCCTTCTCTTCTAATTTTTTTTTGAAGTTGAAGAATTCCATACAGCAAAGCTTCGGCTGATGGTGGACATCCCGGAACATAAATGTCTACTGGCACTATTTTATCACAACCTCTAACTACAGAGTATGAATAGTGATAATAGCCACCTCCATTAGCGCAGCTTCCCATTGATATAACATATCTAGGTTCTGGCATCTGATCATAGACTTTTCTAAGTGGTGCTGCCATTTTATTTGTCAAAGTACCAGCAACAATCATAACGTCTGATTGTCTTGGTGATGCTCTTGGAGCTGCACCAAATCTTTCGAGATCGTATCTTGGCATTGATGTTTGCATCATTTCAACTGCGCAACAGGCTAAACCAAATGTCATCCAGTGTAGTGATCCTGTCCTTGCCCAATTAATTAAATTTTCTGAAGAGGTAGTTACAAAACCCTTTTCGCTAAAATCTTTAGCAATTTTTTTAAATTCTTCAGGAATTTGTTCCTGTCTATTTTTGGAGCTTAAAAAATTTATTCCCATTCTAAAGCTCCTTTCTTCCATTCATAAATAAAGCCTACTGTTAAAACAAATAAGAAAATCATCATGGAGTAAAAACCTAACAAACCAATATTTCCCAATGAAATGGCCCAAGGAAAAAGAAATGCTATTTCTAGATCAAAGATTATAAATAAAATAGCTACTAAATAAAATCTGACATCAAACTGAATTCTAGAATCGCTAAAAGCCTCGAAGCCGCACTCATAAGCTGACAGCTTTTCCGGATCGGGATTATTAGGAGAGAGTGCGAAGTTAATTACTATGAAACCTATGCTCATAGCTAATGCTATAAACAAAAATATTATAATCGATAAATATTCTGATAAAAAATCAAATAACATAGTTCATCAATATCTACCCCAATACATAATAGCTCGAGGATTCTTATATTAACTTACTTACTAGATATATATCATCTAAGAGAAAAGTGTACAGTTAACAGATATTCACATTGTCACTGGTTTAAGTGAAAATGATTATCAATAATGGCGGGAGTGACGGGACTCGAACCCGCGACCTCTTGCGTGACAGGCAAGCGCTCTAACCAAACTGAGCT
>MDTE01068870.1_pt1 | contig 32312 bp, 28 predicted proteins | sample 811231 | NCBI WGS metagenome assembly MDTE01 (sample SAMN05326651, study PRJNA326480) | marine metagenome | isolation source: seawater | place: Indian Ocean: Red Sea | collected 2010 | reverse complement strand
TACATCATCGTCGGTGAGATTCGTGGTGCTGAAGCTTATGTTCTGTTCCAAGCGATGGCTACTGGACACTGTTCTTACTCGACCGTCCACGCCGACTCCGTACCTTCACTTGTACACAGGCTAGAGAACAAGCCAATTGACATCCCTCGTGTTCTCCTTCCTGCACTGGAGGCATGTGCTATTCAGATTCAAACCAGAATCAACGGTCGCCGTGTTAGAAGAACCAAGCAACTCGTTGAAATTGTCGGCGTCGACCCACACAGTATGGAGGTCATCACCAACGAGGTTTTCAAGTGGGATCCATCTCGTGATGATTTCGACTTCTCAGGTAAATCCTATGTTCTCGAGAAGATTATGGTCAAGATTAATTTTTCACAGGAACAGATGAGAGATGAATTGAGGACGAGGAAGAGAATCCTTGACTGGATGGTACTAAACGATATCAGGAAGGCAGACCAAGTTGCCCAGATTATCACGGAATACTACGTGAGGCCGCAAGCGGTATTGGCGAGGGTAGACGGTCTCCAGTGAGTGAGGTGAGCTGGTGGCGGACAAGCCGGAGGAAAAAGTCAGGTTCGAGGGAATGACCCTCAGCGGCTGGCAGAAGTTCTCCAACATCTTCATCGGGCGCTTCATCCGAAACCGTGTTCGCGCTGACAAAGACCTAGGGAAGACTTTGATTCAAGCGGATATCCGCGTGATGCCTGAGGTCTACAAGGCGACTGCGATTATGAGTACAATCGCGTCTTTCACCATCTTCATCGGAATCCTCGTCATCGCCTTCATGCCCGAAATCGGTGCCTTCGCCTTCTGGGAGGGATTGCAAGATGAGACCACTGTGTTCCCCTGTATCGACTGGGCTTTTTGGAACGGTAACGACATCGATCCAAACCTAGCATGGGGAGGTGAAGGGCCAGACGGAGTATGGGTTGACTACGGTGGATGTCCACACTACAAAACCAGAGTAGTACCACCGATTGCCGAATACGGTATCATCGCTATCTGTGGATTGTTCGGCCCAATTGGATCCTACAAGTACTTCATGGGCTCCGCTGAGAAGATGCGAGCTCAGCGAGCAGAGAAGCTAGAGAAGTACCTCCCTTACGCAGCATCCTACACCGCTGCGATGTCGGCAGCCAACGCTACTCCAGCCAAGATCTTCCGATCACTGGCTGTCAATGAGGAAATCTACGGGGACATCGCCTACGACTGCGCGATGATTTATCGTGACATCACCCTCTTAGGAATGGATCTAGTCACCGCAATCAAACTCTCAGTGAATCGAGCCGCATCACCATGGGTCTCTGAGTTCTTCCAGGGCATGGTCGGTACGTTGACTTCTGGTGGTAATCTGAAGATGTACTTCCTGAACAGAGCGGAGCACTACATGCGAGAGAATCGCATTCGCCTAACTGTCTTCCTAGAAACCCTGGCGATGATGGCTGAATCGTATGTTGTCGTCGCAGTCGCTATGCCACTATTCCTGATTGTCATGCTCGTCATCATGTTCTGGGTATCTGGTTCTGGTTCGCAACTTTCCGAAGGTATGGTCTACCTTGTCGTCCTCGGCGTACTACCGGTCATTCACATCTCTTACAGCGCGCTAGTCTGGCTGATGAGCAAGGAGCAGGAGATGTGATTTATGGCGCGACGAAGCAAAAAGAAAATTCGCGTCGACCTAGACCTGCCAAAGGACGACAAGACACGATCGACTTTCATCGCGATTACACTCAGTAGTGCATTCATCGGCCTGATATTCATCACCTTCTGGGCAACTAACGCCAGCCTTGTCTTCGGTGTTCTGGCGCCGGCTCCCCCAAACGGCAATCCGGTGTTCATCAACACCGCTTGTGGATTCGACCCGAACTCCGGTTCACCTGACTACTCGCAGAACGAATCATGCTTCTTTACCAAAGAACGGCCGGCAACCCAAACCATGGTTTTGGAACTGGATAACATCAAGGCACCTGGTGTGGGACAGCAGTTCGATGTCCCCGGTATAGCGCCAACGAGACTGGGAACCATGGCTCATCCCCCTCAAGAGATGAAGGTAACCTGTACCGCAAAAGCTGACCAGGACTTCCCATTCACAATCACCATCTGGGAGCCTTCAATGGGTGGAGGACTGGGAACTTCGCACTCCGTCAACGCGGTGACCAACCAAGAAGGGTGTGAGATGATTATCGGTAACACTCCAATGGGAGAAGCATACGAAGTATGGTTCCAATTCGAGAGGGGACTACCACGAGTAAGCGAGCTGACACTGACTGTTGAGGTCGAATCGTATGACGGAATACCTGATTGGATGAACAACCAGTCGCAATTCATTGGCCCAGATATCGCAGGATTGCGCCCTCTTATCTTCATCAACTTCTTCGGCTATGGATTCATCTTCATCTGCTTCCCCGGAGCCATCTACTGGGATCGCCAGATGAAGAAGATTGATGCAGTCGAAGAAAAGTTCCCTGACTTCCTGAGAGATCTAGCTGAGTATTGGAAGGGTGGTCTATCGATGACTCTCGCGGTGCGGACGCTGGCTAATTCCGAATATGGGGCGTTGAACGATGAAGTCGGAAAGATGTCTCAGCAACTCTCGTGGGGCGTAGCCTTTGGCGATGTGATTGAGATTTTCGCAGAGCGAGTCGGTACTCCTCTGGTTAAGCGAGCGATTAGCCTCATAGGTGAAGCGAACAAAGCCGGCGGGAAGATCTCCGACATTTTGGTTACAGCAGCTAACGACAGTCGTGAGATTAAGTTCCTCGAAGGTGAACGTGAACGTGCCATCGCATCTTACATCGCGGTTATTTGGACTTCGTTCATGGTTTTCCTAGGCGTCATCGTTGTTCTTGCCAAGGTTTTCATTCCCGCTATCGCATCCTCGAATTCAGGTGACGAAGGTGCTCAGATCGGTAACATGGCGATTAGGGCAATTGATCCACTGTTCTTCCTAGTTGTCTTCTTCTACGGTGTCAGTGCTCAAGCTATCGGTAACGGAGCGATGGCTGGCTTGATGGCTACTGGACGATTATCAAGTGGGATGAAGCACGCAGGAATGATGCTCATCATCGCCGTGTTAGCGTTCAATTTAGTCGCCTTCTCGCCAGACCTGCTCGGTGTCCAAGGTGACATGGGTCTCAATCCGGCACTGGGCAACTTCGTGCCAGGATGATGTGGTCTGATGAGAAGGGGAGATGCTGTTTCGGAATCGGGACAGGTGCATGTTCTAGAGATGCTAACCCTGTTTTGGCTCTTCTTCATGTCAGCGACCTTCATCCTTCAGCTACAAGTTCCTGACCCTGTCTCCACTTCCTCAGACAGTCAACTCGACCTCGCTGCACAGGATGCGTTTGTACTACAACTTGGTGTGGCTGCTGATGATTCCGCTAACCATTCAAGTGCACTGTCTGAGAGCCTTGCTACACAGAATCTCGATGCAGCATGCGACGAACTGTTGGAAGGGTTGCCTAATTCAGTACAGGGTAACTGCTGGATTGCCAAAAACGGTGGAGAATTGGCTCGCTATGGTGGAGGTAGCGCTCCTGATGGTAGAACATTGAGCGTCCACAAGATGGTTGTGGATGGCGGTGATGTGTGGACCGTCACTCTCCAAGTATGGTATGTAGGAGGTGTCTCCTGATGCCAAAGACATGTGACGAATCAGGCCAAATGTTACTTGCTACAGGCATCATCCTGATGCTATCTCTGCTGACTATGGCCTGGTATGGGGTCTCAGTCGCTTCACTCGGTGAGCCGTTTGACCCAGGTACCAACGAGGTTTTAGATGTGACAGAAGATTTCCAAAAAGCTTGGCAACCACTTCTGGAGAACCGAACACAGGAACTTGTCAACGCAGGAGTTGGTTGGCAAGAAGCGGTTGACTCCGCAGCTAACTCGAGCGCTGCAGACCTAATGCGACATGGCGAGCACCGCGGCGTTGAAGTCATCTTGACTGAAATTTCTGTGACAAACGAATCGGGCTCCTTCACCGTGACCTGCGAGGTTGGCATCGCAGACCGTCACGCGAGACTACAAATCACAGCCCTAGAAGCTGTGGTAACTCCCGAGTGATTATTCTGGGATTCTTGGATCCATGATTCTCTTCCAAAGTGGAGGGATTAAGCTCGGCCAGAACATCCCGAAATATCCGGTAGGAAGAGTAGGTGCTCCTTCGTACGGTTGTAACTTCCAGAACGGAAGGCTCGCCTTGAGGTGGTGTGCGGGATGCCTCGTGAGTTCCAGAAGCGTCCATCGGCTCCACCTAACCTCGGTCTGCCAAGAGTGCATGTGGGTCTGCTTCTCACCAACCTCTCTCCTCAGACCGTAGTGACGAATGTAATTGACATACTCCAGTAGAAAGATCGAGATTGCCGCTTGATAAAGTAACGCCATTGCTCCAGCCATCCCAAATTGATACCAGATCGCTGCGACGAGAATCCCCTCCGCTCCCAGTCCCAAAAATATGGGGTTCATCGGACTCAAGTGTGATTTGCCGCGCTTCTGTGCCCTAGTTCTCTCAACTCCCCATGCCGACGCGAACTGCTGTGGAACCGTGAGTACGACTTGAGTCCAAACCGACCTACCTTTCGGAGCCGACGCTGGATCTTCCACTGTTGCCACCGTCTTGTGGTGATTGTAGTTGTGCTCGGTGGTGAAGTGCGCGTACATCGCCATAACCATGTTCAGTCTAGCCATCCACCAACTAAACGACTTCGGGCGACTGTGTCCCATCTCATGGGCGACGATAATTCCAGAGATTCCCGAGGATATCCCGGTGGAAAAGCCCGCCATCCAAAAAACCGAATCGAATCCAGTGAGGCTAGCTCTGTAACAAAGAGCGATGATAATCGCCGGGTTTAGGAAAGCGTGGGCATAGAGCATCAACTCAAACGGAGTCCCATTCTCCCGTGGTGGCCGTGCCGGTTTCGATTCGCCCGAAATCAAGTCGAGTATCGGATAGATTCCAAGTGCCAGTACGGTAGGAACAGCGACCCAATAACCACCGACTAAATTGCTTACAAGAGCCGAGGTTGGAATTATGAAACCCAGTAGATGCCACATCCAAGACTCTGGCTTATCACTCAGAGTGCTCACCTACCTCGATACCACTCTTCGTCGAACCACTGCCTGATTCGGTCGCAGTTGTCGCCATGAAGATGGGTGTCGATGACCTTCCAAGTCGAACCTTTGGCGCGAACCAGTAAACCATCTTGTATCTCCCTGATTCTATCAAGACCCGCTAGATAACGTGCTGCTCCACGATGCGAGTGAGTTTCTCTCTCTTCAATACGCTCGCAATGTACTCGCTTATTGTCAATAACCAAAGCGACTCCAAGAGCTACGCCACCTTGATCACGCCACTCTGTGAGAAGCCTGTTAGAGGGCAGAACATGTGCTCCTTCAAGCACCAAATCCATTCCTTCACGCCTCGCTCTAGAGACTACAGCCTCTAGTCCTGGCTCAACTGCCGCACAGGCGTCGACCCAATCGGTCACGGCATCTCCAGTTGCCCCTGTAGAGAATGTGGATCTGTGGAGGGCGGGATGTGATCCAGGTGTAGTAGTAGAACGGAGAACCTCCCTTACAGTGTCGCTACTGACGATCCTATCGAATCCAAGTGTGTGCGCGACCTCCTTGGCAAGAGTCGTCTTGCCTACCCCCGTAGCACCTGAGATGAGGAGCAAACGTGGTGCCTTCGCATCAGCCATGGGCTCACTTCCGTTGATGTCAGGAGATAATGCCCTTCTATTCATCTTTGGGAATAGGTCGCTGAATCGACTTCACTTCAAGGAACTCTTCCAATCCATGGATGCCTAACTCGCGACCATTTCCTGACATCTTGTAACCACCAAATGGGGCTGAGATGTTAAACGGACCACCATTGAGTGAGACTTGCCCGGTACGCATCTTGCGAGCGAACGCCATTCCTGTCTCCTCATCAGATGCCCAAACCCCTCCTGAAAGGCCGTACTCTGAGTCGTTGGCAAGTTCCAGCGCTTCTTCCTCCGTGTCGTAGGTTGCTATCACCAGAACTGGACCGAAAATTTCCTCCTTCCATATCCGCATCTCCGGTGTTACATCAGCGAATGCAGTCGGCTTAACGAAGTAGCCCGAGTCGCATCCATCTGGAGCACCTAATCCTCCAGCAATGAGTGTCGCTCCCTCGTCTATACCACTCTGAATGTACTCTGTGACGCTGGCTCGCTGGCGGTCGGATACCATTGGCCCACAACGAGTGGCGTCGTCATGCGGATCGCCAGCAGTATAGCCAGCGACACGTGCGGCAACGATTTCTACGACCTCGTTCCTGCACGAGGCGGGAACTATGAGGCGTGTTAGAGCCGAACAGGTTTGACCAGAATTCTGGAAGCAAGCACCAACGGAGGTCTTGGCAGCAAGTGCGGCTATGCCTTCGTCAATGGCGACATTCGCGCTCTTTCCGCCGAGCTCAAGGGTGACTCGCTTGATGGTTGGAGCAGCAGCCATACTTACTCTTACACCAGCTGCAGTCGAACCAGTGAAAGAAACCATGTCGATATCTGGATGAGAAGAAAGGTACTCTCCTATCTCAGAACCATGTCCAGAGACGAGGTTGAAAACACCCTTCGGAAGACCGATGTCATGCAGTACCTCGGCGAGCAGGAATGCGTTCAGAGGTGCCTCCTTTGATGGCTTGAGAATCATTGTACAACCCGCTGCGATGGCGGGTGCAACCTTGCCTACTATCTGGTGGAGTGGGAAATTCCATGGTGTGATGAGAGCGCAGACGCCAACTGGCTCCTTGACTATCAAAGAGTTACGAACCTCCTTCTCCCACTCAAAGCCCTCAAGCATCTTCGCGTACGAACGAGAGACCACTCTTGGGGTTCCTACCATGGCCATCCTACTGTAACCGATTGGGGTGCCGACTTCTGCCGTAATGGTCTCAGCAAACTCCTCGCCTCGTTCCTTGAACGCAGCCGACATTGCGTTGAGGTAGCCAATGCGATCCTCGATGCTTGAATTAGACCATGAGGTAAAGGCTCTCTTAGCGGCAGCAATCGCCACATCCACATCGGAACGAGAGCCTACGGGAACCTCGCCAATTCGTTGTTCATTAGTTGGATTGAGAACCTCGATCGAATCATCGCTGCTTGCGTCCACCCATTCTCCATCGATGTAGAGTGATTTCCAATCTCCCATGTAACACCGCAATCAGACCGGTCTTATCACCTTCATGCAATTGAAGAGTGGTGACCTCGACCGCCCTCCATGGGAGTCGGCGTAGAGCGGGTGGCAGATGGTGTCGCTTTGGTGGCTTTGGATGAAGGAGCAGCTCGCAATGCCTTCGACTTGGAATCGATGCAAGAGTTGGCCGATTCCATTAGAGGTCTAATTGAAGACGAATCTGTACGAGCTTTCGTCCTCACCGGCACCGGCCGTTTCTTCTGTGCCGGCGCCGACATCAACGCCTTTCGAACTGCAATAGATGACGGAACCATCGGTGATATGGTGTTTGGTCTAACTGAGATTCTTCATCCACTGTTGGTCGACATCAACCAATCAGAAACCATCTTTGTCGCTGCAATGAACGGTGCTGCTGCAGGAGGTGGTCTTGGGCTCGCATTGGCCGCAGACTACAGAGTTGCAGTTCCGGAAGCAAAGTTGGCTGCAGCCTTCTTCTCACTCGGTTTGAGTCCTGATGGAGGTACAACTTGGCTACTACCAAGATTGGTTGGAGTGCAGCGTGCCAAGCGATTCTTCTTCGAGAACGAAACCTGGTCTGGCAGAGAAGCCGCTTCTGCTGGAGCCGTGGACGAAGTTGTAGAGGAAGATGAATTGGTGAACCGTGCGTTGGAAGTCGCTAGCCACTGGGGTAAGTGGTCGATTTCAAGTAGGCGGGGTACCAAGCAATTACTGAATGCACAACATGGATCCTTCTTTGAATCTCAACTAGAATTGGAACAGAAACTGATGACGGCTGCCAGCATGACAGACGACTTCACGGAAGGAGTGGATGCTTTCCTAGAGAAGCGTGAACCTTAGTTTTGAAATTAATCAACAACGCTCTGTCTTCTCACCAGAAGTCCAGTCGTAAAACCCAAGCCCGGACTTCTTACCGAGTTCACCTTTCTCGACCATCTCAACTAGAAGAGGATGTGGAAGGTAAGAATCGTCGTCGAACGCCTCTGCTAGACTGTTGAGGATGTCTCGCCTAACATCGAGTCCAACCAAATCTGTCAGCTCAAGAGGACCCATCGGATGCCTGTAACCGAGTTTCATCGCAGTGTCGATATCGTTAGCCGATGCGACGCCATCAGCCAACATTCGAATCGCCTCGTTCCCGAGAATCACCCCAAGTCGACTCGTAGCGAATCCAGGGACATCATTGACTAGGATGCTGGTTTTACCCATCTCTTTCGCTACCTCTTGAGCAAACGAAATAGTCTCCTCCGATACCGAATCATGCTTGATTATCTCGAGCAACTTCATGATTGGAACAGGATTGAAAAAGTGCATCCCAATGACTTTGTCTGGGCGGTCTGAGGCTTGTGCAATATCAGAGATTGAAAGTGAGGAGGTGTTTGTTGCTAAGATACAATCCTCTTTCGTTTCTATGGAAATAACATGAAATATTCTCGCTTTAATTTCCATAATTTCGGGGACTGCCTCAATCACCAAATCCGCATTTTTGACTGCTTTTCTCAAGTCAGAGAATGTGTGGATATTTGCTGACCACTCTTCTTTTTGCTCAGGAGTTGTTTTTCCTCGAGCGATTCCATTGTCCCAAAATTCGTTAATTGCATTCATGCCACGTTCCAATCCTTCTGGATAAGCGTCGAATAGGTTGGTTTGCCAACCTGTTTGAGCGCAAACCTGTGCAATTCCTGCGCCCATCGTACCGGCACCGATGACGGCGACGGTGAGTCTCATTGTCACTCCTCCCGACCATAAGCAGACAGAGCAGCCTGGAAGAGACGCTGTCGCGGAACATCATGCTCCATGAATGAGTAGAACGGAGCAAGATCCTTGAGCAACTCAATTGCCGATACATATGCACCGTAGATTAATGGATCAGCCTTCTCGGTAGAAGGAATCATTATTCCTAACTTGGCAAGACCCTTGAGAGTGTCTTCGTCCCATATGGTGTAAGTGTGCTTCATGAAGTGTAGATACCCTGAGATTCTCTTAACATCCAAGTCCGCTTCATCTGTAAGACTCTCCAACAACAAGGTATCTGGATATCGAATTGCGTAGAGCATCAACATCACCTCTCGCTCGACATCACTATGCCAACTACGGTGATCATGTCCCATCCATTCGTCAATCATATCGAGCATGCCACTGGTGTATGGCCTGTATACTCTGTAGAGTAGTTCCTCGTATCCCTTCGGATTCTGTGATTCCTGAAGGTGATGCATCTCAAAAAGTTCGGGAACCCTCTCAAAGAACGGCTTGAGATTTTCTCTGTCGATGGAAAGCATCGCGTGTGCCTGCATGGTTACAACCCCCGCAAATTCAATCCTTCCACTCACGGTACTGGATCCACTCTTCCTTGAAGTACTCTTGAAGGGCGGCCTCGTCATCGTCGTTGGGCAAGTTACTGTCTAGGTATTGTTCCCAATCCTCATCAGATCCCTCAAAGGGCTCTCCTTGGAGATCGAACCTGTGACCTTCGAACTTACCTACACTGCGGTTGAACTTATCTGATGGAATAAACAAGGCAGGTTCGCCTTCCTTGCGTCGGGCGTTGATTCTATTCATCTCAAGATTCAACTCGTCGAAGTAAAGCATTCTACTAGCCTCGTTGAGGTGCTCACGATCAGCTGGTTCATCGTTCTCACGCTCGTCATATCGTCCCTTAATTCCGTAGACATATGCCCACTGAGCACTAGTCGACTCGTCAACTCCAAACAGATCAAGACCTGTGCTAACCCACTTGTTGACATACTTCTGAATTAGTGCACAAGGAATTACTCCTTGATTCACAATTCTCCTGATTCCGTTAGCACCAGTACCAAGATGGAACGACTCCTCCTTGAGCATCGGCCCCATACTAGCAGCTAGCGGCTTGAACGAAGAGGTGCTCAACATCTTGAGTTGGAACTTACCATCTCTGTCGATGAAGTGAGTGAACATGAAGAAGTCCAGCCAGTGGTCGATTGGCTCATTGAACGAACCAAGAAGACGGGGTCTATCCTCTTCTCCTCGTATTGGGTTAGCTGACGAATTACGCTCTAGCAACTTCTGTGCTTCGCGAATTCCTTGCTCACCAAAATAGTTGCAGAGAATGTAAGCCATCTGCCAACCATGACGCTGTTCCTCGCACATGATTCGCATCGCTGACTTACGGTCATACTCGGTAGGTGCGGTATCGAGAAGGTGCCACTGCTGCTCCACCGATGCAAACTCGGTATCGCCTTGGACACTGACCATGCTGATGATTGCATCACGAACGGTTTGCTGTGGTACCTGCATCCTGCGCTCCCACTTCGGCATGCCCTCAAAATCACCGAACTCGATGGTGTCGCCTGCGGTGTCCCAATCGAACTTAATCTCGAATCTGTAGTCACCCAGCCAAGCCGGATCGAACCCTATTCGAGTCTGCCACTCATTGAACTCGTCAATCCATGCTTCGAAGTTGGGTTGGTACTGCTCTACTACTTCTGTCGGTCCCATCTTTTCATCCTCCTATCGAATCTCTGTCCATTTTGCCTAATTGCCCTCGAATTGAGGAATCTTCTTTTGGACATAAGCAGCAATACCTGTCTTGGCATCAGCGCTCTGGAACAAATCGGATTGCAACTCTCGCTCTAGTGCTAAGTGGTACTCCATCGGAATTTCCATGCCACTCTGGACACTTCGCTTTATGTTACCAATCGCCTTACTAGCTGCGAAAGGCAGGGTGAATTGACCTGCGTAATCGAGAACATCCTGTTTGAACTGATCGGAACTACCATCCCAAACCTCGTGGACTAGATCCATCTCAGCTGCTTCCTCAAACGAGAACTTACGGCCGGTGACCATTATCTCCATCGATTTCGCCTTGCCGACGAGGCGGGAGAGGCGAGCAGTGCCACCAGTTCCTGCCAGTACACCAAGGGAGACTTCGGGAAGTCCGACTTGTCCGGAGTCCTTGCGGCCAATGCGGATGTCAGCAGCCATGGCAATTTCCAAACCACCGCCAACGGTGTGACCGTTTAGAGCAGCGATGACCAACTTAGGAGTCTGCTCCAAGCGGCTCAGGGTCTCGTTAGCGTGTAGGCAGAAGAAATACTTGAAGCCGGGACTAACGGAATCTAGCATCGAGATACTGGCACCTGCCGAGAAGAACTTGTCACCATGGCCGGTCATGATAATGACTGTGACATCGTCATCGAAGCGAGCCTTGAGGACGGCCTCGTCGATATCTCGCATCATGGCGTGGGTGTATGTGTTGACTGATGTCTTGCCTTCAGTCCACGGTTCACCCGCAGAATCGGATGAGAGCTCTATGATAGCAATCCCATTGTCAGTCACGCCATAGTTGACGAGTCGGTTCGGCATCGGTTCCAAGGTAGGCCAGTTGCTCATGTGTATCGTCGACCGCGAGATAGGTTCGGCATATGAACCCAACCCCAACGCCCTACGGGCGTTCGTCAGCGACCCCAGTATGGCAACAGCAGATGTGAACCAAACTTACTGAGATGGTTCGATGCAAATGAGGGCCTAGAGAAAAACAGTCATTTATATCCAGATGGAAACTGTTGAGGCCATGGCTTCGGCGTCTCTTGTTTCGCAACACCGAAACTATGAGCCCAAAATCACCATTGAAGACGCTTACCAGCAGTGTGAGGAGATCACACGTGCTGCTTCGACATCGTTCATGCGTTCCTTCCGATATCTGGACGCAACAAGGAAACGTTCGGTCTACGCACTCTATGCGTTTTGCCGACGTGCCGACGATATCGTCGACGGAGATTGGCAACCCGATGTCGATCTCTCACACCTCAGCACAAGAGCCGAGGACAAGGCTCTCCAGATGAGTGTCGATAGACAATCAGAATCGTCCTATCCAACTACCGAGTTCCACTCACGCGTGCGGGCGTTGCTATGGTTCCACGATAACTTGGATGACATCGAAGCAGGTCGGAGTGTTTCCCATCCAATCTTCATCGCACTTCAAGATACATTGCAGAGGTACCCCATACGTATCAGCGATCTCAGGACATTATTGGAAGGTATGGCAGACGACCTCTTCCCTACCGAGTACCAAACCTTCGAAGACATGCGTTCATACTGCTACAAGGTCGCATCCACTGTTGGGTTAGCTCTCATCGAAATCTATGGTTACACCGATCCAAACGCAAGGGAGCATGCTGAGGAAATGGGTATCTTCCTGCAAATGGTGAATGTTCTAAGAGACATCGAAGAGGACTTGGAGAGGGGACGAGTATACCTCCCTCGACAGGAGTTGGAAAGGTTTGGCATATGTGTGAGTGAACTGAACGACCCTGGGCTTGCAGACACGATGCGTTGGCAAGAGTTCATGCGTCACTATCTGCACAGGACGAGAACACATTCAGAACAAGGAATGAAACTACTACCATTGTTGGATCGCCGAGCGCGAAAATCTCCAGAAATGATGTGCCTTGTTTATGGTGAAATTCTCAAGGAAGTTGAACGCCGAAGGGGAGATGTATTGTCATCTAGGGTAAGTCTTGGATTCATGCGAAAAATTAGGTTCGCCTTGGCTGCTCTAGGGCTCTGGTCTTTGGCAGCCTAATCGCCATTCACTTCCACATTCCAAGAGCGTCTCTCAGACCTTCTTCGAGATTATCATGAAGGAATCGATATCCTTGTTTCAGCAAGCGTTCGGGATACACGCGCTGGCTGTCCAAGGTTAACTTGACACCCATCTCTCCGAACATCATCCTAATCGCGAACTTGGGCAGAGGCATGAATGATGGACGCCTGAGAACTCGCCCCAAGTTCTTGGCGAAATCTCGCTGCCTGACTGGATTAGGTGCAGTTAGATTGTAGATACCCTCGGAGTCTTTGGACATCAATAGGTGGTGAATGGCGTAGACCTGATCATCAAGTGTAATCCAAGACATCCATTGCCTACCTCTGCCAATGGGACCTCCTCCACCTAACTTGAACGGAAGCAGCATCCTGCCAAGAGCCCCACCTACTGCTGAAAGAACGATGCCAGACCTGAGATGGATAGTTCGAATACCTGCTTCCCTGGCAAGTGATGCCGATGCTTCCCACTCTTTACAGATCCCCGGCAGGAAGCCATCACCTATGTCACTCGATTCCGTCAGTTCTTCGTCACCCCTGTCACCGTACCAACCAATGGCACTGGCCAACATAAACGACTCGGGCTTACTATCCAAAGATGCGATTGTCTCTGCTAGCAACCTTGTGCTTACAAGCCGGCTCTCCTTGATAGCGAGCTTTCTCTTCTTGCTCCATCTCTTGTCACCAATACCCACTCCACCAAGATGGATGATGATATCGAATCCCTCTATCTCTTGCTTATCGATAATACCGTTTTCCGGATCCCAACGAATCTCTTTCTCACCTTCCCCAACTTCTCGGCGAACAAGTCTCCAAACATCATGTCCACCAGTATCCAAGAAAGCCACCAACTGTGTGCCAATCAAACCGGATGAGCCTGCGATGAGAATCCTCTTTCGCGGAAGGTATGCAAATTCTGCATGACGATCTAAATCTTGAATCAATCTCTTCTCTCGAGATTTGAACATTCTCTGAATCCTCTTACTCACCATCCTTCCACCAAAGATTCTACCCAATGGACCTAAAGGTAATCTGTAGTCAACTTGATCGGTTACCACCGTTCGACCATCCAATCGGTCGAACCTATGGATGTGATGCCATGATCGAAAAGGTCCTCTGCGCATTATGTCCTCAAACTTGTTCGGTGGCTCATACCCAAGGTGTTCCGACTCCCAAGTCATCTTCACAGGACCCATTGGAAAGCGGAACTTTCGGATCGAGCCATCGCTCAAGTCATCGTCGGCATAGACGAGTTGCGCTACTTCCCACTGAGGCATAAGCCGCTGAAAAGCGCCTTTTCTCTCGTGCCAATCGAAGACCATGGAGACCGGTTGGTCAACGGTAGTGCGATGCTCGTATCTCATCGAGTCACCTCATCGATATTCACTGAGTATCAAAGAGTCTTGCTTCCATCTAGTCAGATATTCATCAACATTCAGTTTCCTAGCGGTATTCTTAGACGACATATAGCGAACCTTGCCAAAGATGGGTCTCTCTGGCCCCCATGCACGGTCGTGCCTTCCCATGACCCAGAAGATACCAGTGTAGGAGTTAGGATCTCGACCATCCAATGCCCACTTGTCATTCAATCGAATCATCCAATCTGCAGCAGTGCTTGGATCGGGAGCCCATTCGAGAATCCTCTTCCCCCAAATCATTCGCAAATAGTTGTGTATGACTCCTAATCGTTTCAATTGCCTTTGAGCGGCGTTCCAGAGTTCATCATCCGTTAATGCGCCCTCCAACTGTTCAAAGGAATAGTTCTCTCGAGGATCATCACGATGCTCGCTCAAGGATTTCTTCGCCCACTCAGGTATGGAGTCAATCGAAGTGTGATTTTCATTGAAGAAAGCAAAGTTAAATCCCAGTTCCCTCCAAGTCAATATTTGGTCAAGGAAGGACTCGACAGCCTCCGAGAGACCCCACCATCCAATGCGAGAACCTCGCCTACTCGAATCAATGGATGAACCGTCCCATTCCTCTCTCTCCAATATACGATGAACGACCTCGATTGTTGAGATATGACCGAAATGGAACCATGGAGACAAGCCGCTAGCAGCACTGTCCGAGACATTGTTTCGATCGTTGTGATATCTGTCCAAACCCGACGACATGAACTGAGAAAGGCGACGCTGTGCCTCACCATATCCTCCAACCATAGCAGTTACAGAAGGAACTGAATGATCGATATCTAGAGATGAGAGAGCGACTTCTCCTATCGTACCACCCTGTGAAACACGCCACAACCATTCCAGTGGGGTCGGCTTCACTTCACAGGAATCCAGTATAGATTCGAATAGGTTGTCATCCATCGAAAGATCATGCTCGACTATGGTCGAGTCGTAGGAAGGAATCTTCGCCCAATGTTCTACGAAACTGTCGTGCAAATGCCTTCGGAAAGAATGTGCTGTTTCGAATCCACGACCTGCAACCGACATGGGCAAGATACCGTTGCCATCGACGGCTTCCAAGCGTGCGTCGATTTTGTCCTTGGCTAACATCAAGACGCGGTGCGGATGGTATGTGGGATATTGATCCGTCACAACTACACAGGCGCGCTTTGAAAGCCTCTGCAGAAGACCTGTATCTGATTGAAGAGGGGTGGTCACCCAAGGGATGAATCTGATACCACGCTCTTCGAATGACCGTTGATTCTCAAGCAAACCTTGAATCATGAAGGTGAGGATTCGATCGTTAGCAAACTTATGTTCGCTTGATATCGCTTCCATAACTAGCAGCGGTCTATCTAGTTCGATTGCCAACTCAACAGCTCGCTGTAGACTTGGATTGTAATGAAGGCGCCTTGTGGCTATCATCCAATAAAGAACGAACTCACCCTCCTCTCGTACATCAAAGTCGTTGAGGAGGGCTAGCCTGCTGTCGCATACAGGAGTGAAATCACCTGTAGCGCCCGCTGCGACCATGGTGAACAAGGCACTCTATTCAGTTATAATGCGGTGTTTTCAAGCAACATGCGCTAAATTGCAGAAAATGGAGTCTTGTCACTATACCGATGGGACTTTCATAGAGACTGGGTCACGACTGCTTCGTTGACTATTTGGCTGAGTCTTTCAGCGGTGTGAAACAGGTGTTCCTATGTCTAAGTCATTGATTGGCCAGAAAGCTCCTGACTTCACCTTGCAGACCTCTGAAGGTGGATCATTCAGCCTATCCGATCTAGATGGATCTTGGAAGGTTCTATTCTTCTATGCCAAGGATGGCTCTCCTACCTGCAAAAGAGGATGCTTGAACTTCAAGGAACAGTACGACCTGTTCCAATCCCTCAGCCCTCCAGTTGAAATTGTCGGAATAAGCCAAGACTCGGTTCGAGACCATGCAGAATTCAAACAGCGATTGGATCTACCTTTTCCACTGTTATCCGATGAAGAAAGGGTGGTCGCGGACTCTTATGGGGTACCAATTTTCCTTGGGCGCTTCCCCGCCAAATCATCGTTCGTAATCGGACCCGATCGCACCATTCATCACTGCTACGATTGGTTGTTCCGACCTCGTAGGCATGTAGCAAGAATACTCACTTCATTGAGTGAAATTACAAGGGATGGATGACAATGTCTTGGAAGCAAGTTTTGCTTGACGCTGACCTCAGTGAGAGGGAGGCTGACGCTGTCATCGTCCTATCCACCAGTGAGAGTATGAGAGCCAGTGAGTTGGCTAAGGAACTCGGAACCACAAGACTGGACGCATACAATTCACTGTCCAGACTTCAAGAGATCGGAATAGTTCTGGCCACGGCTCAAAGGCCGATGAAGTTCAGTTGCGAACCCGTCGACTCCGTCGTCAGGAAACTTATCGATATGCAAAAAACGAGGTTGAAGAGAACCGAGGAGGGCTTTGCTGACCTAGAAAAGGGTGGCTCTTCAAGACGTTCTGCAAACAAAACCACGACCGTTGATGAACCTCGGTTCGCAGTTCTGAAAGAACGAGTTCACATCTTCAAGCGAATCAAAGAGATGGCGAGCGAGGCTGATGAACGGATGTTCTTGCTACTTGGACAATTCGGAATCCTACACCTTTGCCGCTCAGATGCATTGGCCGAAGTTAACTCAGCCGCACAGAAAGGAGTCATCGTAAATGTTCTTTCACAATTGGATCGCAGAACGATTCGGTTCTTCGAAGAGTTGGATGACTCAATCAAAATACGCCACTCTGACGACCTCAGTTCCCTTGGTGTCCTGAAGGATGGATCTGAAGTGATTCAATTCCTACAGGTTGAAGAAAATCCCGTAGGAAGAGGGCGAGAAGATGCTGCCTTGGTCGTTGAATCCGAATCTTTTGCAGCTACCCAAATCGATCTTGTTGAGTCAATTTGGGACGAGGCAATCGATTTCGAAGTGGCAAGGAAGAGGTTCACTGAAGAAAAAATCGTAGACCCACTAAGATTGACCGTTGGTGAAGGATCATTTCTAGAGACTTTCAGGACAGCACTGGGATTCTCGGGAGACTTACCTGACGAGGACACCCCATTCGACCTCAATTCATTCCTCGCGTCTGGTTCTGAGTTGAATGAGGCGAGACTGATACTACAAGGGGGGAAGTTGGAGAACCTCAAAGCCTTGGGAATTGACATTGGAGCGATACTACGTCAAGTCGGCAACAGAATCGGAAGAGAGTTGGCATTCAGCCTACGCACCATCGAGGATCATGTCGAGTTCCTCAATGAGATGATGGATTGGTGGGAACATGCTGGTTTGGGAGAACTCGACTATGACTTGGATCCGACCTTCCATGTGAAGGTTACTTTGAATCACCAGGACGAAGGTGTAGAAGGTTCACTCCCACTTACCGAGTTAGATGATGGAATCATCGAGGGAGCACTGCACACCCGATATCCGGAAGATGGTGCTGTGGTTATCAGAAGAGAAGATGGAGATGGCGATGAGTTCAGCAAATACCACCTGATTTTCAAGACAGATGATTTGATTGAGATGAGGGACTGAATTGCGTCTTTTCACATTCATCAGGTTCATTCGTCAGATACTAAGTGACAAACCTGCGAATCTTGATTGGATACAAAAGAAAGGATTGCTCGCAGTCAAACTGACACAAATCTTTGCCTTGCGTTCAGATATCTTGAGTGATGAAAAGTGCCAGCAATTGCAATCCCTCTACCAACACGCTGCTGAAATACCACCCGAAGATGTCTTCGATAACATCGAAAGATTCGCCCCTGATGGCTTCATGGATTCCTTCGAATCTATCGATGAAAAACCACTTGCAGCCGCTTCCATCGGTCAAGTCCACAGAGCTCGTTTGAAATCCGGTGAAGAAGTGGTAATCAAAGTCGTCAAGGAGAAATCTTCCAAGAAGTTCAACACCGATGTCAAGCGTATGCGTCGCTGGTTGCGCGTGACGATGTTATTTGTACCGAAATTGCGTAGAGTTGGCAATCCAGTAGCGCTTCTGAACCATGTCGAGGATTACACTACTCGTGAACTTGACTTACGTAATGAGATTCGAGGAGCCGATGATTTGGCTTCAATCCAAGCCTCACTCAAGGAAGATTTCCCCATGCCTCTTTTGAGATTCCCACAATATTGGAAGAATCTATCCAACGAACACATCCTAGTATCCGAATACATCGATGGTTGCTCTCTGGAAGCGGGCATCGATGAAGGAACACTATCCATGGATACGCTGTTGGAACTGTTCAGAATCCACGGAGCATACATGTTTGGAGTTGGTACCTTCCATGGTGACCTACATCCAGGTAATTGCATAATAGATAACGAAGGGAATTTCGTATTCATCGACAACGGCGCGATATGTCATTCACCGAGGCATATCAGTCTGGCTTTATTCAACTTCTTCGATCATCTAGCTAAGAGAGAAAAGGAGCACGCTTACGACGCTCTGATGGGTATGTCAGACGTTGAACTGAAACCCAAACGGGTTCGACGATTCCGCGATGAGATGTCCAAGATTTACACAGATTTCGAAACCAAACCGATTGGTGAACAGAGCTTGACACAGACCATGATGAAGACGGTTCGAGCTGCCGTCGAGATTGCTAAGGCTGACTTCGGAGAGGAGGGGTTTCCAATTATCAGGGCGCTAATGTACATGGATGGATTGGTCATCAGGACTCATCCAGATGTCAGACTGATAGAATCCATGAAACCCTATCTTGAGGAATTTCGAACAGGTCTGCAACTTCCGTCCAATGTTTGAAGCAGATGAAAAACACCACATTATAAGCAAATGAGGAACAATCACTCGCATGCCTGCGGACGCGAAACACAAGGTAATCATCGTTGGAGCTGGACCTGGAGGACTGGCGTCCTCACTACTACTTGCCCAATCTGGAATCGATGTAACCATCATCGAGAAGGAGGAAATGGTTGGAGGAAGGACACACATCTGGGAAAAAGATGGATACAAGTTCGACAATGGGCCAACCTTCTTCCATTTCCCGGAAGTCATAGAGGAAATCTTCCAAGCCATCGGTAGGGATGCTCACAAAGATCTGAAGCTTATTCCTGTAGATCCTAACTACCGTTTGGTGTTCGGTGCAGGTGGCTCGATTGATGCTACTTGCGACCTTGAAGCTATGACTGAGAGGATCCGTGAATTATCTGACGACGAGAACGCTGAGGGATTCAAGAAATACATCTTGCAGAACAGGAAGAAACTCAATCGCGCAAGAGATTCTCTTCAATCACCTTGGAACTCAATCACCGATGTGTTCAGCCGCAGAGCAATGGGTGTAGCCACGGTATTGAAACCCTGGAGGACGGTCGCATCGGATCTTCAGAGAGACTTCCCTGATCCCAGAGTGAGGCTCGCTATGAGTTTCCAAACTAAGTATCTGGGAATGAGCCCGTTCCATGCACCCTCTCTGTTCACCATACTGTCGTATCTGGAGTACGCTCACGGGGTTTACCACGCAGAAGGTGGCTTAGGAGAAATCTCGGAGAGGATGGCAAATATCGCAAGGGAGATGGGAGTTGAGATCCGCCTTGGTGAGAAAGTGGAAGAGATGGTTTTCGAGAACGAAAAGAGTCGCGTCATCAAGGGAGTCAGAACATCAAAGGGAACATTTCTCGCTGACAAAGTCGTGGTCAATGCAGATTTCGCTACCGCAATGAAGGGACTCGTGCCTGATAGTAAGCGAAAGAAGTGGAGCAACAAAAAGCTCGATCAGAAGGGCTATTCATGTTCAACTTTCATGCTCTACCTAGGTGTCGACAAGTTGTATGACGACCAACCCCATCACCAGATATATGCTGCAGAGGACTATGAATCCAATCTAGATGCAATCGTCGACGGCGATGTGCCTTGGGATGACCCTTCGATATATGTTCAGAACGCTTGTGTCACCGATCCAGGAATGGCTCCCGAAGGGCACTCAACCCTCTATGTCCTAGTGCCTGTACCCAACACCAAGCATGACATCAATTGGGATGAAGTAAAGCAGGAATACAGAGATGTTATCGTCGAACAGATGGAGAAATTAGGCTTCGATAACATAGCAGAACACATCGTATCGGAGACAATCGTAACTCCAAAGGATTGGGGGGAGAGAAGCATCTACCGAGGTGCTGTCTTTAACTTGGCACACACGATACCACAGATGCTTTGGATGCGCCCTAACAATCGCTTTGAGGAATTTGAGAATGTGTACATCGTCGGTGGTGGGACGCATCCGGGAAGTGGCCTTCCAACCATCTACGAGAGTGGAAGAATATCCAGTAAACTAATCTGCGCTGATCTTGGCATTGTTCCAGACTGGAACGGTGTGGAAACATGGTTCCCGACGATGCGACTACCTAGATCGATACGCAAGAAGTATCGAATCAACAGAGCTCGACTGAATGAATCAGCACAAGGCACTCCTTCATGATCCAAACAGGTTCTACAGAAGGTGATTGCTGAATTCAAATCGATAGATTGAGGTCACCACATGGACATCTTTAGAGGGCGAATCACCTCATCTGGTTTCTCAAGTGGCGATAGAATAGTCATAGGAGATTGGCAAGAATCGAAATTGGGCAGCTTCACGAATGTAATGGTTGCAAAGTCCGATGGTACTAGGCTCCTGTTTTCCCCATCGAAAGAGCATGCCGAACTCGTCTCCAATCTCTACAACTTCGAAGAAGTTAGAATAGTTGATTTGGAAGTTGAACGAAGAGAGAAATCAATCTCGGTTAAGGCGGGTGACCTGCATGTCAGCATGTCATGGGGATTCACTTTGCCAATTCCCTTCTGGAGACCGCTTTGGTTTGTGGCCACGGTAGAGGCATTCTTTGGCAGGTTGTTGTTTGGAACCAAGACACATGGTCGAACGAAGAATCAACGTAAAGCGTGGTATTCCGTTAGATCACTCTCACGGGTGTCACAGGTGGAGGCACGATTGGGGCAGGTTGACCTCGGTGAAAGGAAGCCATTTGAGAATACAGCATGTTTTGGTTTCAGTGAGCCCCCTAAGGTGCCCGCCTCCGTCAGCCTGAAAACATACATTAGTTGAAACGGGTGAACTCAGTTGGAACTCAATACGGCATTCGTTCAACCATCGAAGGAGAATCTCAATACAGTTGACTAGAAGATCGTAGAAAGGAAGGGAAGAAAATGGTGTCACTGGAAGTTGCGATGTTCTGGATCTCGAGTATTATGATTGTACCCATCTGGATAATGATGTGGTTCGTTCCAAAACATGATGTTACCCAGAAGGTGTTGAGTAATCCGTGGTACTGCATCGTACCCCTGACCGTACCTTACACAATACTGGTAATCCCAGAAATCGTTGATGTCTTCCTAATCTTCGGATCTCAGATGCCTACTCCCGAATTAGTAGTAGAGTTCTTTGATGACGAGACTGCTATCATGTTAGCTTGGCTCCACATGCTAGCTCTAGACACCCTTGGTGGACGCTGGATTTGGAAGAGGATGGTGGAGCATGACCGGCCAATATGGATGTCGATGCCTACCCTACTGCTTTGCATGATGGTTGCACCACTGGGTATTCTGATTGGAGTGATTCTCACTCGCGACCAAGACTTTGAGATGAACAGTGAATAGGACGATGGAATGCGAACAGCGGGAATCGAACCCGCGTTTGCAGGTTGGGAACCTACAGTCATAACCACTAGACCATGCTCGCGTGGGATTTAACGAAAAGGCGCGTTCACTTGAGCCGAACGGTTACTGTTCCAGAGGACTAGATCGAGAAGAGTGGGTCTCAATAGCTTCCTGCATGGAAAGCCGACCTACAGCCACCGCTTGGGCAAGATCAATTGGAAGGGTGATTCTTCCTTGACTCTCCCTTCTACTCATTCTCTGAACCTCTCGCACCTCACCTTCGGAAGGCTTGACTTTCTTCTTGGATTGAACCTCGACTCCAGGAATCATGGCGATTCTGGCAGCGGCAGCACGATGTTCATGCCTCCTTAATCCGATTGAAGTACTGTGTTCGTCTACCATTTCCACCTTAATCCCACGGGCAATGCACACATTGGCCATTCGTGCACCTATGGTCGGAGAACCGTCACCAACCCTGACGACAACTTGGCGGTGAGGTATCGAACGTTTCAGATCACATATCCGATCGATGGTCGCATCGACATCCTCCATCTGTTCGACGCCCAATGGACGACCGTCTACATTCCATGCTAAACCTGGGCGTGGACCTGGATCAACTCCGAATGAGAGAAGTTCCGCTGGATCTCTCTGGACAGAGAGGTGAACTGCTCTTTCAATTGCCAAGTTGACATCACCGAGGGAGCAGGCGACACCCAACCCTATGTTGGATTGTGATACCTCCTCTGGTGTTCCAAACCATACCAAACAGCCTTCAGGAAGAGGTTGGTTAGCTGCGATTTGAAGGAAATCAATGCCTCGTGAACGCATTGCTTTCATCAGGCGGTATGCCAACTTGAAGTCAGCTGTCCTGATCAGAAGTGCTCCCACGAACATCCGTAGGTGTCTGGCCTTTGTCAATGATTGTGCTCTTAGTTAGGTGAATCATCCAGAACGGTGAGTAAAACATACTCACAGATGGGATGTCCTCCGATGCCATCTTGAATGGATGGTGTTCCGTCTCTCTTGATGGCATCCAGTTACGAGAGGGAGTTACGCGCAGTACTCTCTGGTAGCCCAGATGGCGTAAGGGCGGTCACCAGAAGTTGTACACCCACCGAGAAGGCAAAGGCGATGCAGGTTATTCGTCGTCCGTTTCTGGTAGTTCGAGCTGCTGGAAGTGGTACTGCAGGAGCTGGTGACATCGTCGCTTTGAGAGGGGATGTGTCCTTCCCAATCGAGGTTAAGACAACCAAGGATCGCAAGGTGTACCTCTCGGGACGGACATGGGAGCAATATCTCGACTTGGCTAAACATGGCGATAATTGTGGCCTAATGCCTCTGTACGCGATGCGATTGAAGGGTGTTCGTGGTGATTCTTGGAGAATCCTCAGAGTAGAGACTACCACCCTGCAAGGGCCACTCGCTGTCCTTGCCCGTAGCATCCCTGAACTTCCTTTGACAAAACATGGACGACCATACCTCGATTGGGATCAAGGACTACCGCTGCACAAGTTCCTCGCCCTGCTCTGTCGAGATGAACAGAGCTACGACCAGACAGCAGCGAGCCTACGGGCGAAAATCGATGGGACGCTACAGAAAAATGAACCAAAGGTTGAGCAAACAGAGCCTGAGCCGGCTTGGATGGACAGGTTCCATCTCTAGCCAATCAATTCAGAGGCAACACCTTCGATTGCCTTCTCCTGCTGCTCTACTTCACGAGCGACGCGGACGAGGGACGCTTGATCGAGACTTCTACGGATACTATCCGCCTTGCGCTTCAAATCGGACAACCTGCCCTCAACGCCCTTCCCCTCAATCGGTTTCGCATCGCCCATTGACTCTGGCTGAATCCCCTCCGATTTTACGCCTTTGGCGACCAAGTCCTGCAAGGTCAGTTTGAAAGGCGAGTGGTTTGAGGGGGATTCGTGGACGACCAAGATGCGGATGAGCCGGCGGGGCTAATCAAGTATCTCATACCCCTTTTGATGGTGATACTAGCCTTCCAGATTCACTGGTCCCTGACCGGTGTAATCGTCTGGTACTTCTTGCTCAAACGACTAGAGGATAACGGAACCCTAGATCGATGGAAAGCCACACGGTTGTTCGGTGTCATACTGATGATTCGAACCAAGCGTGGACAGGGAGCATTGGAGTTCATCTCCCGTCCAAAGAGAGCGTGGCGTGCATTTGGAGAATTAAGCCTCTGGACTTGTCGTGTGGCGAGCGCAATCGTCCTCATCTTCTTCATTTTGACATTTATCCTAACTATGCTAAACCCTGGCAAAGTAGAACCCGCCTCTCCTGGTGAACTGATTCTTATTCCCGGCATCACCCCAACGATACCTCTAGGTTGGGGAATATTTGCTCTGATAGTCACACTGGTGGCTCATGAGTATGGTCATGGCATCGTCGTTCGCGCGCATGGCATGAGAGTCAGGAGCTTTGGTGCGCTGATGCTCGGATTGGTACCGATAGGAGCCTTCGCAGAACCAGAGAGTAGCGAATTGCACAAGGCTCCCAGACGAGAAAGACAACGTGTGTTCGCGGCGGGGCCATCAATCAACATCTACGGTGGTTTCCTCTGTTTCCTGATGATGGCAATGGTGGCCAACACTTTCGTTCCAGCAATAGATGGAGTACACTATGAAGGGCTGGTGGAAGGGCAGCCTGCCGAGCAATCAGGCATGGAACCTTGGGAAGTAATAACGCATATCGATGGCGAATCGATTGAGAATCTGGATGATTTCGTTGCCAAGATGGACAAGAGATCTGCAGGAGACTCCGTTGTTCTCACTGTATTAGGAACGCCGGACGAAAGTGGTTCGCGAGAATCACGTTCGTTTGATGTCGTGCTTTCTGACCAATATCAGTACTATATCGATGGAGGTACAGATCCCTTAGTTTTGGAGGCCTATGGTATCGAAGAGGGTGACGCTTTCCTAGGCGTCGTGGGACTCGCATCAAACGATGCAGGAACCTCTCGTCTGGCAGGTCCTCTCGCATCGGAGTATCCCAAGACGCCCCGTGCTGTATCTCTAGGTCTTGTAACACAACCGTTGCAAATCGTTCTCACTCCTTTGACCTACAAGGGGGAGGTGATGCATTCGTACGAATTGGATCTCGTTGAAAATCACTCTCCTTTGGGGTTGGAAGGTGGAATGTTTCTACTTCACGCCTTATTTTGGTTGACTTGGATGAATGTCTTGCTGGGCTTCGCCAACCTAATCCCACTTGTTCCGTTCGATGGAGGGCATCTACTAAGGGACAGAATACACGACTACCTAGAGTTCTTCTCCAAGCGCTTCACCAAGACTCACCCGTTGAAAGTTAGAAGAATGGCTAACAGGATTTCTGCCTACTCTTCGTTGACTATATTGGGAATGATAGCGATGATAATCATCGCTCCGTACTTCTTCTGATTACTCCTCTTCGTCCGAGGATGCCTCTTCCTTCTGGGCTTGAGATATATCTGGAGACGATTGGATTAACTTCTCCGTGACTCGCTCGAACGCCATGGTACCACCAAGTAGTATGGCAGCGCTCAGAGCAAGCATTCGCCACGAGTGCCCTGTTACCTGTGCAGCGTTGTTTGAGGCAGCTAACTTGACTGTGCCAAGCCAGGGAATCTCTGGCCCCGCTACGCCAACTATCCAATCACTTCGCACCGCTTGTACGCGGTCTCCATGCTCATCGGTCAAGCCGCCTGCCAATGGGTAAGCGGTCGAACCTTGATCGACATCGCAACGGTTGTTGTCACCTAATGTCAGATATCCCGCGTGTCCGGGATCCCACTCTTGAATAATCAGCCCATGTGGGTTGCTGGGACAATTGAAATCCTCGAAAGTCCAAGTTATGCTCTCAACATCTCGTAGGGTCGTACCCGGAGCGTCCCAAGTGACCACGCAGGTGCCGGGAGTACCGTCAATATCTAGTGACAATGGATCCCAACTGGAACCCTGCGGGCAGAGACCAGCATCCTTGTCATTGGGTGAAACAGTGCCATTGGCGACCGCTCCCAGCAATACTCGATGAATAACTGGAGTATCTTCGCCTCCGTTCTTCTTGTAGATGATCACATCACCAGGGCCACCATGTGATTCCCAACCCGAGAACTCACCACCAACTTCCAACGCCTCGGCATAGCTGACTATCTTGGTTCTTCTCTCGGTTGACATGACCAGAATCAAATCACCTGGATCTATTGCTCCGACCTCTCCATCTTCGGCGTGCATCATCGACTTCGACTCGACAACCACCATAGGAGGGAAGGAACCAGTAGTAGCCCACAAACCGAGAACTAGTAATGATATCAGACCAATGGCCAAACCTGCCTCCCGCAACCAGCCGAAGGCGGAGGCCATCTCGCTCGCCCCAATCACTCCTCTTCGTCCGATATTGATTCAGACGATTCTGTGCTGGCTGGCATTGTGAGGTAGAGGATGACCGCAAGCAGAACCATCAGAAGACCAGATACGAGGTCCAAGTTAGGTGACCAAGTGGCGTTGTATGGTCCACCGCTGACTATCGAAGTCAGGTCTATCGACATGTTTCGTGGTGAATCAACAGTTTCTCGTGCGACACCGAAGATTGCGTTGTAGGTGAAGCCAATCAATCCAATCAATGAGGCTCCAATGAAGATCCGATTGATTCCGGGATCTTTCAGAAGATCTTGGTTGGAAAATCTCTTGGAAAGTCGTGATTCCTTGGTCTTCATCCATGTCTTCAGCCATTCAGCGCCCTCGCTGTCGGGCAGTGCCAACTCCTTGGGAATCTCCCGCCTGAGACCTAACTCCACCTGCTTGGCTGCTACTCTTCCCGGCCAGAGACCACCGAGCAACTCAGAGCCTTCCTTCAACTCCTTCTCATTGCGCTTCAAATCGGCCTTGGAAGTCGACTCCAGCAATTCGACCAAATTGGAGTAGATACCGTAGTAGTGGAAGAACTCAGGAACGACGAAGATAATCAGTATGACCGATAACAGAACACCCGCCCAAGTTGCGGGAACAAATTTTGTCCATTCGTTGGCCTCCTGTTGCGCGTTCGGTGCGAATGTGGTGAAGAAAACGATTGACCAAATCAAAAGAGCAACAGATAGGAAAGTAAGCATCCCAAGAATCGGCAAATGGTTCGCTCTCTGACCTTCCCACCAATTGGAAAATGGCTTCGAAATTGCGGCTTTCAGGCTCTTCCAAGATCGTCCCAACGACATCGTAACCGAACCTGTCGAGAGCCTCTGGAATGATACTGTTTCGGTTCACTGGGTAATGACGACGCTACAAAGGATTGATACGAGAAGTTGTACGGTCCCAAAGGGACCGCCTATGTATAGAGCCAGAAAGAACTCAAAAATCACCTCCTTCATGCTGGTCTTTGTGATGGCTCTCGCAAGTCTCACACCATTTGCTCTAGCGGCTACTACCGAGACTCAATTCGCTGACGGCAACACGGAATTCACAACCTCATTCAATGCGCAAGGGACTACCGCTACACCTGGAGTCAACATCCCTTACGGCGCTGAGGTAACCTCTGCATCATTCACCGTAACCGGGTCTCCATCTGCCAGTGGAATTGCTTGGGCCAACGCTTCCACAAACCAGGATTTCGGGGGTCCAGCCACTACGGACGGTTCAATGAACATTCCATACTTTAGCAGCGAGTATAGAACCTCAATTGATGTATCGAACAACCAAGCACACCTCAGAACCAGAATGAGCGAAGCGAGTTGGGGGCTAGGACGTTCGAGCGATGTATCTTCACTCGGCGGGGCGAGTTTGAACACTACTGGGCAATTCGTTGGTAACGCTGATTCGGACATGATAGGTTCAAGCAAAACTGGATTCACCACCCTGAGCAGCCAAGGTTCGTGGAATTACCCCGGGCCATTTACAACCGCAGGATCTACGATGTATGTTGCTCAATGGAGTACCAGCAGCGTATACAACGCACCGGCCATCTATCGCTACAACGCATCGACCGGTGCAACAATTGGAATTACGAGCTTAACTTACAACAGTTGCACCACCTCATCAACGCGCTATCTCTCTGATATCACCGCAGATACCAGTGGTTCAAACACCACCATCTGGATGGCTACATGGAACTACAACTATCTCTCTAAGTGGACGGTATCAGGTTCCACACTAAGTTGCCAGCAAAGTTGGTATGTCTCCAGTCACAATGTTGGCGGCGTATCCTTTGATCCTGTTGACAACGAGATGTACCTCGTAGTTAGCCGGTACAACAGCGGTAACTACGACTATTACCTCTGGAATGTAAACCGCTCTAACCCAACACAAGCGCTGTCGAACTGGTTCCTAACCTCATATAGATCTGGCAGTGGTCAACCATCGGGTCTAGATGTCGCTGGTGACAGAGTGACCGTGAACATATACTGCACCTACGCCACGAGCACTAACTGCAAAGCAAGGAGTTGGCATGCCATCTTCCTGAAGAGCGGCGCGTGGCCAGAGCACCAAGGCGACATACTGTTTCCCAACAAGGCTCACTATGGAATTGAGCCCATAGGAGATGGTGAGATCGGATTCACCTGCTTCTTCAACACATACTGCCCATCTGGAAACACTTGGAAAATCTACACCAATGGGCGTTCCACAGCCTTCAACATAGACACGCCGACTGTTCAGAACAGCATCGTGACTTCATCTTCTGCTACCGCTACTCGAGCGACGGACGAGGTCATACTCTCTTCTGCCATCTCATGGAAGCCGACCAATACCTCGATTGACTACCAAGTTACCAATGATGGTGGGCAAACTTGGAAGTCAGCCAATGTTGGTTCAAGCGTAATTTTCTCCAATACCGGAACCCAGCTTGGATGGCGAGCCTATCTCAATGGTACCTCTGCCGAAGCTCCTATCCTTGACACCATCGTTCTCTCCTACGCTGGTTCTTACCAACAATCAGGATACATGCGGATGTACAATTACTACTCTGTAACCAATACAGCTCCTGTTGCTGCTAAACTTTGGTGGAACGCTACAGTAAACGGAGGTTCATCGATGACCATTTCCTGGTTCAACGGCTACACCTCTAACTGCGCATCCTCTACCACGGTGATTAATACCCAAGGACAAACCGTTACTTTCCCTGGAACATACACTGGATACCTAACTTTCTGCATTAAGATGAACGCAGGGGGTACTGGTAACTCCTACACGCCAATCCTTGACGACTTCAATCTCTCAGTATTTACAGATGCTCCTCGCAACATCGAGTTGGAAATAGGAGAGGATGGAAATCGTACCACTGCTTGGACCTATCAAGACACACTGCTGGGAACCACGACCGCAAGCGGAGGAAATCTCGTACAGGCTCTAAATGTCGCTATTCCAGGTGAAGGAATCGGAATCAAACTCATTCCAATTAATGTAAAGAGCGCCTCAAAGGGTACAGTAAGCATTGATTATTTCTCAATCACTTACACTATGCAGACTGTCAACCTCAACATTACTTGGGACGAAGAGATGGTTCTACACGAGAAATTGGATACCTTTGAGGTTGTTACACGCCATGTAATTGGTGAAGGGGCTAATGAGATAAGTTCCGCTCAATTAGATTTCATCGCTACACCAAATGGAGACTCTCCTAGCATGACTTGGAGCTCAGATGGTACACTGACAGATGATGATCCAGAGGATTGGATTACACCTGATGCCTCGGCAACATGGACAAATGTCAGTAACGGAATCATGGAATTACACTGGGCTTTCAGAGTCACATCGAAGTTCCCCGAGCAGAACAATGTCGGGTTCAGGGTGTCATGCACAGATGATCTAGGACACACTCCATTCCAGTTGACTACTGGGCCTGCTGGCATCCGAGTCAACCATTCGTATGGTCTCGGATGGCTCAAGGTCAGGGATGCTGCTGGTGCTATCCACCACGAGGATGTGGAGAACGATATGTGGGTTAAGGCCGGTGAAACCCTGCACTTCCAAGGTCAAGTTTTCTACGATGGAACCCTCGACTCACCACTTGATGGAACTTATGATGTCGCTGTGGTTAAGAAGACGGCTGATGGTGATTTCAACCAAGGAAAGGATAGGTCAAATCCGTTCGGTGAATTCTTCGTCCCGGTAACCATGGATAGCATCGATCTACCTGATGGAGTTCTATACGAAGTACAGATCGATAACCCACGAGACCCTCTCAAGGTACTATCAACCAACTCAAGTTGGCAAAGGAGAATCCGAGTCGATGCCACTCCACCTAATCTCATCGAAGCCGCACCGGCAGACGGTTCGTATGAAGCTGGAGCGTACGATCAACTGGTTCGAATAAGGGTCATCGATGATGTTGGATCACCCGAGCACCTAACGCTACACTACTGGATTGAGGCGGATCACGACGCTAACAGAAACGGTTACGCCGACGCTTCCGAATATGTCAACCATACGATGACTAACCTCAGCACCGATGCCGACAAACTGTTCTTCGCTACCATCGACGATAGTAGAAACCCGAACATGGCCAGAGTCTCTTACTATGTGACTGGAACCGACCCCGCTGGAAACGCTTTGACCCGCACCGATGGACCTGGGTTTGAGTATGATCTCGTCACCTACAGAACCCGCAAGGACATGGACTCAGTATTCACTGGACTACACTGGGCCGGACATTCAGACGGTGAACGAGCATTTGCTGGTACCACCCAGTACATGACTTTGGGTCTGGTAGACGCTAACGGCCTGATTGACTTCCGTGATATCTCACTAATCTTCGACTTTGAAGGGCCGGATCCCGTGAGGGATCAACAACGACTCTCGTTTAGCGGACAGAACGAAACCTTCTGGACCGATGACCAGTATCTTGTAATCCCGGCCGCTTGCAACGATGATGAAGATGCAACCTGCGGCGCTACTGTGACTACAAACGAAACGGGATTACCGTGGGTGATGATTGACTTCGCATTCCAATTCTCATGGAACTGGCCTGACGCCGACCTTTCGGATGTTGCTCTCGAATTCACACAACTAGGTAGCGATGAACCGCGCAAGATTATCTTCACCGAACACACATTCAGGGTCGAAAATGACCTCGTGCTCGCTGCAGACACCTACACCGTTGAAGATGTACAAGAACCAAGGCTTGGTCCTGTCTTCGACGGTAGTAGAGTCGTGCCAGATGACCGCCTACGCTGGTCCGGACATGTACTCTACGAAGGCAGCGATGTCCCTGCCCCAAGGAATCTTGGAATCACCGTGGAAGTTTTCGATGGAGTACAGTATTGGTCGGATGGTAGCCTAACTGAAGAAGGAGGATTCAGTATCGAGGTTCCACTCGGAGCGGCTTCCTCACTGGCTTCAAGCCAAACCAGAACCTTCCTCTCAGGAATCAGGAATATTCCTGGCCGTGGTGAGGACATGACCCGAGACACTGTCTCTACTACTCTACAGGTTGAGGTCGACCACGCACCTCCTCGTGTGTTGGAGCGATTGGCACCCATCAATGTCATCGACATATCAAATCAGACCGAACTAACCCAAATCCCCGTTGAGTTCGTAGGATCGGAGGACTCCGATCTTTCTGGCAGTCCACAATGGGTACACTGGCTGATGCGGGACGAGAATCAACGACAGATTGCCTCTGGCTCATCGTTACTAGGTATGAAGCAAGAGGGACACCAAATCAATTGGAGTGGAACTGTGGATCTAATTGGCAACGGTATGAACCCTCCACTGCAAGACTACGAATTGGGATTCTGGATTGAAGGATGGGACACTGCTGGAAACCCGCTGGCTACAGAAGGCAACTCAAAGAGTGACCCTATCAGGGAGCCTGTAGACCTCGATAACGACAATGAACTACAGTGGATTAAGTTCGGAGCACTAGGTGCACAACTGACCATTGAGAAAATCTCGGCTGACAAGGAGAGAATTGCTACAGGTGAGGAAATCACCGTGACGGCTTGGATACAGAATCTTGGTGGAGAAACCAGTCGAGAGTTCAGCGTTGCCTTCTACTCCGGTGATTCAGAGGAACCCTTTGCTACCCAGAAAATCAACGGAATAGCAGATGAATCGATTCCAGTGTCTACCGAATGGAAGGCGGAGAAGGGAATCGATCGAGTTGTAGTAGTCGTTGACTCTAATGACGAAATAGTTGAGGTTGATGAGATGGACAACAGCGCAAGTGTTGGAGTATCCGTAGAGTATGCTTTCGGACTTGGTTGGGTCGAGAACGCGAGGCAAAACATGCTCGCAGTCATTGGAATAATTCTAGCTATGATTATTCTACCAATAGTGGCGTTTGTCAGCATGAGAGGGGCATTCACCGGAAGTTCAGAGTTATACGAAGAAGATTCATTTTTCGAGGACGAATACGAAGACGAAGAATATGATGACGAATACGACGATGACGAGGATGAATACTGAGTTAGCGCACTTTGACATATCTTCTTAGCCCTTCATCGCGAACTCAAGGGAGGGAAACCTAGCATGTCCGCCTTCGAACATTTAGCGCCGGAACTGAAGGCAGTCACGGAAGAAAGAGGCTGG
>MDTE01150412.1_pt1 | contig 32321 bp, 25 predicted proteins | sample 811231 | NCBI WGS metagenome assembly MDTE01 (sample SAMN05326651, study PRJNA326480) | marine metagenome | isolation source: seawater | place: Indian Ocean: Red Sea | collected 2010 | reverse complement strand
TTCCCTGCAGAGGATGTGCGGGTCAATCGTGAATTGTGCAGTTTGCTAGTGTTTCTGGAGGCTCCTGAAGTCGCAGCACGAACGCTTGACTTGCTCAAGCAGGCTCCCACTCAAGAGGAGCAGATTCACTATTTATTGTGCTTGCGCAGTCTCAAGGTGGGCTGGTCAGTGGAACAACGGCGTACCTATTTCGAGTCATTCCGCACCGTCGCTAGCCATCGCGGTGGCCACTCGTTTACAGGTTTTCTCAAGAATATCCACAAAGAGGCCGCCGACTCGTTGGATGACGCTACCGCACAGGCTCTAGGAGATCTGGTAAAAGCGCCTCCAGCTCCAGCTCCAGTCGAAGGTCCTGCCCGTAAATTAGTCAAAAAGTGGCAAGTCGACGAGTTGCTTCAACAAGTTGATAAAGCGACTGCAACCGCGAACTTGAAGCGTGGTCGCGCCGTGTTTACCCAGGCTCTTTGTTATAAGTGCCATCGTTTTCGAGGTCAGGGCGGTATTACGGGCCCAGATTTGACCGGTGTTGCCGGCCGGTTTAACAACCGTAATTTGCTGGAGTCTTTATTGGAGCCCAACAAAGTTGTTTCGGATCAATACGCCACGTCCACGTTTGTGTTGGCCGATGGCCGGACGGTTTCTGGCAGGGTAGTAAATCTTTCCGGAAATCGGATTATGGTGATGACTGATATGCTGAACCCGGGGCGGCCGGCTTCGGTCAACCGGGATCAGGTTGACGAAGTTTTGCCTTCGACGACGTCATTGATGCCGACCGGATTGCTCGACACATTTACGGCTGCGGAGGTGCTTGACTTGATTGCGTATCTTCGCAGTGGCGGGAAGCGGTCGAATGCGACACTGAAGGCCGCTGCCCGTGCGTCAAAGGGAGTTTCCGGTGGTGATTAGCGGTGTGGCAGACCCGGCTGCGGGATCTTGCTAGTGAGAGGTTTGGTCGAGTCAGCGAGTGGCGAAGTCCGTATTGGTCATGCAGGTGGCCTTTCACCACCTGCTTTGTAAAGTGATTGGGCACTATGTTTGACGGCTGGGAACAGGAACAGCGATTTCGAGATGCCTGGGATGCTGTTGGTATCGTTCGCCGCGTTTCGTATTCGTTGTTTACGTTTGGTGCGTCGGACTTGGGGTATTACCTCGTCTGTGGTGATTCCGATACCAAGCAACCAGTTTCAGTGACGTCGGGCGAGGTGCGGGTAAAACGACCAACGATTATTACGCCACAAAGCGCAAAGCCTGAATTTGAGGGTTTCTTTGAAAATCCTGAAGAGGAGGAGGTGGCGGATTACTTGTTGGCACGGAGCGCGCATTTTTCTAGCCTTCAATTTGTCAATCAGCAAGGCGAAAAGCAGATTGTTAGCGACAGTATTGACGAAGCGGTCGACCGCCTGAATCGGAAATTGGATGATGAGGAAGAAGATCAGATTGCAATTCTTACAGCACCAGCGAATTTGGGTGGAGTGGCTGTTTTGAGATACACAGCTGAACGCATCTGGGAAAGCGCGCCGGACAACATTCAGGAGCTTCGTGAAAGAGGATTCTTGCCTTAGATCCTCGTGGCGTTGCCAGGTGTGAAACCTGTCTTCCATCACTCTGTCACAGAGTCTCGGGTGGCGAAGTCGCACAAAGAATGTTTGCCAGTTGCAAGGAGAGTGGTTGCGTGAGCTCCTCAGGTCCAGTGTCGGTTTTCGCTGATTGTGCGACTTCGACATTACGCGTGATCGATGCGAACCGAAACCGCGCTGGCGAGGGGCTGCGAGTCGTGGAGGAGTATTTTCGATTCGTCCTCGATGACCCGCTCTTGACGCGACGTTGCAAGCAGTTGCGTCATGACCTCAGTGCACTTCTAGCGGGAATTCCTGAGTATCGTCTCGCTGTTTCACGGGACACGACTGCCGATGTTGGAGCCGAAGTAGAGGTCGCCGGTGAGTACGTTCGTCGTACCGCGCAGTCCGTGGCGTATTCGAGTTGGAAACGTCTACAGCAGGCATTACGCGTATTGGAAGAGTATACAAAACTCGTATCACCTGCGGTTGCCGTTCAGATTGAGGCGTTGAGGTATTCTTCCTATACGTTGGAACGTTGTTTTCAAATCGCTGACGACGCGCACAGGAAACTGGCCAAAGCACGGCTCTATGTGCTGATCGACGCGAGCCAAGGTATTGAAGCGATGCTCTGCCTGGCGCAAGCATTGGTAGAGGCAGGTGTGCACGTCCTGCAGTTGAGGGATAAGGGGTTGTCAGACGAAAGGTTAGTCGCAGCGGCGAGGGGGTTACGCGGCGTCACGGCAAACCAACAGACCCTGTTTATTGTCAATGATCGCCCGGATATCGCTTTGTTGTCTTGCGCCGATGGCGTTCACGTTGGACAAGAGGAACTGGGGGTAAAAGATGTGCGCGCGGTGGTAGGACCAGAAATGCTGGTAGGTGTTTCAACCCATTCCATTCACCAGGCTCGCGAAGCAGTGATGGTAGGTGCAAGTTATTTGGGGTGTGGCCCTACTTTTCCTTCCAGGACGAAGCAATTCAGCACGTTTGCGGGGCTTGAGTTTCTGGAGGAGGCTGGCGCAGAAATAGGTCTGCCAGCATTTGCTATTGGTGGAATTGACCCCGGAAATGTTTCACGTGTCCTCGCTACTGGAGTAAGACGCATTGCTGTGTCCAACGCCGTAACAACGGCCACTCAGCCAGAACTGGTTGTGAGCGAATTACTGGCCGAGCTCAGTAACTATCCCCTCCACGTGGCCCAAACAGCCCACGCGTCAGATGGTACTGAGGCTGACGAGTGAACTTCCTTCAGAGTGGCGCGTGTCCAGTGGAGAGCTGCTAAAGTACGATCCGTGGCCATCAATGCCGATCTTGTCCGAGCAGTTTTTCTTCGACGCGATCGGCCTGCCAGGCAACGGCGGAAATTATCTTTGTCGCTTCGAGGGCGTCGACTGTTTCTGCGAGTTGGTTGGCCTGAATGACAACTTGATCACCGGTCGGGCTGCTTTGAATCGCAAAGGCACCATGGACCATCTTGGCGTTGTGTTTGAGTAACTTCATGGAATTCGAAACCGTTGCCGGTCCACAGATTGAACTGTAAGCGATGAGGTCATTCCCATCGTCGTCTTGTTCGTCAAATTGGACGGTGATGGTTTGTTTTCGCAAAGCGCCGACATTCACGACGATTTGCCAGAGGTTCGACGATTTTTCTGTGAGTTTCCAGTCATTGGATTGCACGACGACGCGTATTAAACCACGTGGATCCACCGGGGCCGCCGCGGGCTCATCGAGAGTCGCGCCCAAGTCATCAGCACTACTTCCGGCTGCGGCACTCACGGTCGGCCTGGGAGTAGACTGTGCGGGTGGGGGAGTTGTCGGCGGCGCGGTTGGTTGCGCGCCAGGTTGCTGCATGCCCTGTTGCGGGGGAGGATACGTTCCTGGTTGCATCGGTGGTTGCATTCCAGGCTGCATAGGTGGGTACATGCCAGGCTGCATACCGTACATGGACTGTTGCATCATTCCGGGCATCATCATCCCGAATCCGGCGCCCATACCCATCCCCATGGCGCCTCCTGCACCGCCACCATTTTCGGCCATCTTGCCCATTGCATTTGCGGCCTGGTACATCGTAAATGCCTGCAGATTGCCGACCGCACCCATACTGCTGCGGGCATCGATGGCTTTTTGTACTTCCTCGGGTGGACTAATCGAGTTGATGAAAAAGTCTACGAGTTCCAACCCATACCGGGCAAAATCTTCTGCTAACTTGACCCGCACTGCGGAAGACACTTCGTCGAACTTGGCGGGCAGATCTAATATCGGGATTTTCAGTGTGGCCAGCAGATCGGTCATCTTGGAAACGATCTGATCTTTCAGATAGGAAGAAATCTGGTCAGTGGTGTATTTGCCTTGTGAACCTACTAGCGTGTTGAGCAACAATGGGGCATCAGTAACACGCATTGCGAATTTGCCGTTACTACGTAAACGAACGAGGCCAAAATCCGGGTCGCGAGAAATGATCGGTTGCTTGGTACCCCATTTCTGGTCGAGAAACGTCTGCTTGCCAATAAAGTAGACCATTGCCTGGAACGGTGATTTTTCCCAGGGCATCGTCAAGAGGCGGGTGATAAGCGGCACATTCGCCGTTGTTAGTGTATGTCTTCCGGGGGAAAAGGTATCCATTGCTTTACCATCCCGGTAGAAAACAGCCTCCTGGTTCTCTTGCACGATCAGTTGTGCACCCATTTTGATATCAGCGCTACCAGAAGCTGGCCAACGATGGACGAGTTCCTGATTGGAGTGATCAGCGAACTGAATGACTTCCATTCGGTCAAAGAGGCCCATTGAGGGAATCCTTAGTTTGTGAATTTTGGAACGTACTGTCCGTTCTTGTTCTTCTGTCTGTCAAACGCACCGTCATTCTAACAAAGCACGACTTCCGGTTGGTAGAAGCGCGCATCGTGGTATCAAGTTGCCCTACGGCTGCCTAGGAGCCCTCGTTTGCCAGCCCTTTGAGAATTTCGTGGCGTTTGGTGTAGTGTTGCTCAAGCTCGGCAATTCCCTGCAGCAACTGGTCTGAAACTTGTTTGGCAGGCGTCTGGGCACTGGTCAGCTTCTCGATCTTGGCAACAAACTTTTCCACTTTGGTCACCATTGCCATGTCTTGATCGTAAACGGCGTCAAGCCGCTGTTCGTCGACGTTGACAAAGCCAAAAAACGCGCTGTAGCCACGCACATCGCCGCGGATCTTCGACATAAGCTGGTCGAGCCTGGCACGGGCCCGGTCAAGCGCCGGCAGATCGTCGATCTGTAGACTCTCAACGAGGGTCCTGGCGTAGGTGTCCAGCTGGACCTTACTTTTTTGAAGCAAGTCCGCCATCCAGGACCGGACGGTGTAATCGCTTTCACGGCGATATTCTTTTTCCAAGTAGCCGCGAAAACCTGGAATGTTTCTTAGTGTACTTTCAATCCAACCGCGATTTTCGGCGTGACGTTCAGGATCAATCACAAATAAGCTCCTCACTTTACCTATAGACGGTGTGCCATGTCGCTGATTTCGTTGCGACTGGCGCGCAGCGCACTTGAGTTGACCAGTAGTCGTGACCGTAACTTGCGCCATCCTAACAAATCTTTTGAGCAGTCGTGTCTTTATCTGCTCGGTTTGCGGCGGCAGTGTCGAATACCGGCACTGCACAGGTCCTGTAATAAGTTCGTTGCCAGGTTGTAGTTTCTTGGCAAGGTCGTTTGAAATTGTCGGATTTCGATGACGGTCATTCGCCTGAAAACCTGTTTCAGATGGTGTATGTAGGCCGGTATTGGGCCGCGGGCAAGACGGGTTTCGAGTGGGGCGACTTCTATTGGCTCTAAAAGGCAGGTTTTGCTATAGTCCGCCCCCTGTACGGAGCCTTGCTCCCTAATCTGGGTGGTTGTGTGCCTCGATTGACTGGATGCTGTATGCGCGTTCTGCCGTTCCATCACCGCTTTTCAATGCGCACGAGCTGTATTGTGCTCTGGCTTGGCGCAGTGTCGGGTTGTATGACTGGTCCTTTCTCCGGTGTCGCCAAGTGGCGTCCTGATTTGCGCCGCGAATGGAAAGAGGATGCCGTGTTTGGCCCGACGTTGCACCAGCAAGTCGAAGATTTGCAGAAGTTACGTAATGCGGCGGAGACTCTGTCGCCCACTGAGCAGGAAGCATGGTCGCAGCGGTTAGCGGAACTGGCGGAAGCGAACGCCAGTCCAGTACTCATGGAGTCTCTAGTACGTACGCTGGGTGTATTGCCAACTGAGACCGCCGCCACGGCGTTACGCACCGCTGTAAAGCACCCTGAACCCGATGTGCGGTCGGCGGCCTGTTTGGCGTGGGCAGAACGCGGAGGCACCGAAGCGGCCGACCAGCTCGCGACGGTTGCGGGCGCTGACACCAATCAAGACGTACGTTTGGCAGCCTTGCGAGCGTTATCGCGTTTTCCCGGCAAGAAAACGGTCACCACATTAGGAGTCGCTCTTGACGATCGCAGCGCGGCGGTCCAGTGGCGAGCCATGCAGTCACTTAAGGTGGTCACTGGGCTCGACTACGGTGACAATGTTCCAGCATGGCGGGAATTTGTCAGTGGGGGAAATCCAGGGCCAGAACGCAGGCCTTCGGTGGCGGAGCGGATGTCTGGTTTGTTTCGTTTTTGATGACCGCGCGCCTGGAATATGTGCGCATTGAACTGGGGCGCCATGTGCGCTTGCTGACGCGGTGCATGAACTGGAGACAGCTTTGCTAGCACGCTGGGCTGGGCTCAAGTCGCTGGTCATAGGGTTTCGGCCCCTCGCTCTTCAGGACCCAGGATCGGCCGAGATTTTTCGCTTCTCGGATCGACCGGTTTAATTCACCAGATGCGTATTACCGATACTACCCAGTATGACGGGCGTTTTCGTCCGTCTCGGGACCGCGTCGTGATGGTGCAAGACAGCACATCACTCTACCGCACGTGCACCTGGTGATGTCGAGCCTGTGCAGGCTGAGCTGTTTGCGCGTTGTGACTTGTGAGCTCTCAGCGGAGCGCATCGAATTCAAGGTGGGAGTATATGCACCGTACAGCTTTTCTGTCGATTGGATTGATGCTTGTGAGTGTTGTTGCTGCTGGTTCTGCAGTTGCACAAGAAGGTGAATCGAAGTCTGTGGTAAACGAAGGAGGGCCACAGTTAGTTGCACCTGAAAACTTGCAGTTACGCGAAGTTCCTCTGCGCGACGCGGAATTGCCGACAGGCGAGGACGACTCGCTGGGGCGAGTACAGACGGTAGTTCGCTTTACGGACTCAGATGGGGATGATGACGATGAGATTCGGGTGGCTGGGGAGCCGGTTCCTGAAAAGAAACGGCCGGTCGCAGTCAGCCCGGTAAACAAGCAGAGTCCTACCAGGTTGACGGCATTGGATGCGGCCAGAGTCCGCCGGCGAGATCGCTTGCGACAATGTTTGTCGATCTATTTTCAACGGCGTGAAATGGCCGCCGAGCGAAGTCCTTGGGGTGTCATGCATTCTCTCATTGCATACGGCGTTGATACGGAGATTGTGGCCCAAGGGCGTTCCGTGAATGCGATAGGCTGGCTTTGCTGGAACGGTGCCTGCAATGGCCAACGGCTGTTTACAAGAAAACGAGGCCGGCTTGGTGCAAATGTTGGACCAGGATTTCAGGGGCATGACGGTCAATTTCTTTCCATGCTCGCTCAATCTAAAGTTGGCAGGAATTACGGACTCAAGGTAAATGGTGCCAATTTTGATGTGATGGATCTGGTGGAATACGAGCAGCGAACGTGCCGGTCCGGAGCCGAATTGACGTTCAAGCTGATCGGGCTTTCGCATTACCTTCCTTCTGACGAAGAATGGGAAAATGACCGCGGTGAAGTCTGGGATATTCCTCGGCTGATTGAAGAGGAACTGGCACAATCCGTTGTGGATGCCGCATGTGGCGGAACACACCGCATCATGGGGTTGAGCTATGCAATCTATAAAAGAGCTCGCCGTAAAGAGCCGTTTGTAGGTGCGTGGAGTCGCGCCAAGGAATATATCGAAGAATTCCAGGATTACACGTTTACGCTACAAAATCGGGATGCCAGCTTTAGTACCAATTGGTTTACAGGGCGTGGCCGAGACCGCGACATTAACCGTCGTATGGAAACGACGGGACATATCCTGGAGTGGCTCATATTTTCACTGCCACAGCAGGACTTGTTGCAGCCCAGGGTAACGCGGGCGGTAGATTATCTCACAGAGCTAATGCTGCAGAATCGAGATCATGATTGGGAAATTGGTCCGCGCGGACACGCTTTGCATGCGTTGGCACTCTACGACGAGCGTGTGTTTGGAAGCAAGCCTGGAGATCGAGCCGCGGTTCTGGAAGGTCGTGTGGTGGCCGCTGAGGAAGCGGTTCTGGAAGGCGATACACCGCTCCGCAATGCAGGGCGCAGTGTAACGAACCGTTAGCACAGATGTGTGGAACGTATCCAGTGCCGCGATGTCGACAGCATTTCTTACAAGAAAGTCGGGCTGTGCATTCTTGTGGCATGTTACCAAACTTCTTACGATGCGAACCGTGTGACGCAGGGTGTTAGCTATCGTTTGGGTCGGTTTGGCGGTTGAGGACGCGAGGTGCCAATGGCACCCTGCGATCTCTTGGTAGGGTTCGACTGATCAGGCGATACGGCAACGGCGCGGAGCCAGTGAGCATGGATTGCTGTTTGCTCGGATACCAGCCTTACACCCTGTGTGATGATTCTTCTGCCGTGTATTTGTAGACGACGAGTGCTGTGCCTATGGTGTCCCTGCCTTTCAGTGACCAGTTTGCAACGATTTACGGCCTTGCCGTCAAGCTGAGCGTTGCCACAGATGCTGATGCCCTATTGGTCATGTTAGACGGTTCCACCGATTGGAAAGCGATCAAAAAGGCGGCTCGCCGGACGAAAATTCTCGTGGTCGCTGATTTGGAAGAGGAGTTGGAGGGGGCCGCTGAGGAAGGGTTGGCAACGTTAGTGCTTGATATGGAAGAGGCTCCCGTATTCGAGAAATTGACCCAGGCGCTACTGGAGGCCGTGGCTGATGACATTCTGGAACCTGGAGCAAATGTCATCGCGGTTTACAGTGGATTTGAAGAAGGCAAGATCGACTCGGTTAGTCAAATCCGGATGGACGAACACCTGGGGCGTCTCACGGTCCGGGATTTACGGCAGTTAGAAACGAGTGTCTCGCTAGACACCCTTAAACTAGTCCTGGATTTGGCGATTGAAGTAGGCCGAGAGGGCCGTGAAGGAAAGCACGTAGGAACGCTGTTTGTTGTTGGCGATACACGGACCGTTCTCGCGCTAAGCCGACCCGCGGGATTTGATCCGGTGCGTGGCTACGGTCGTAAAGAGCGGCGTTTGAGTGACCGCAGAATTCGGGAAGCGATCAAAGAGATTGCCCAATTAGACGGTGCATTCATCATTTCGGCTGATGGTATCGTAGAACGCTCATGCCAATTGGTTGAAGCTTCCCATGCGAATCTAACGTTGTCCAAAGGACTGGGATCGCGGCATTGGGCAGCTGCGGCGATTTCGAAGACCAGCAAGGCAATCGCGATCACCGTCAGCCAGTCCAACGGGATCGTCCGCGTATGGCAGAATGGAGAAGTGATGCTTCGAGTGGCTCCATTCCGACGTGCGATGAAATGGCGGGATTTTGATTACGAACCGCCTGGGCCATCCGAGTGAGTTAGCGATTCCAGCTTTGGGAAGCTGCGGCGAGCCATCTTGTTTATGGTCGCGGACTGAGGCGTGATTCGAGTGTGAGTTGACGTACCATTTCCCGTACGTCACCCGTTTCCGCCAGCAAGGCTTTTTGCCGCGATGCGTTGTCAGAAGCTTCTGCCATTTCCTGGATGTATTCAAGGTGCTCGGCACACCCTAATTCACTGGCTTGCGGAGCCATGCGGCGAATGAGTGCCTCAGTGACTTTGGGAACAGGTTCCACTTCATATGTAAAAGAATTAACAAGTTGGGCGTTGGTGCCAAAGCGGCAGGCTCGCCACTTGTTTTGCCGCACCATCATTGGATGGCAGTCATGTTGATAGGCGCCTTCGTCGATCTCGTCCGATAACGTTTGTACCAGGCACTGAATTAGTGCTGCTAACGCCAAGGTTTCACGGAGACGTCCCGGAATGTCACAGACTCTCAGTTCGACAGTTCCGAATTTATGATGCGGCCGTACATCCCACCAGATTTCACGGATGGTGTTAATAAACCCGGTGTCGACGAGATGGTTTATTAACCATACATATTCACTCCAATTACGCATTAGTGTCGGCAGGCCAGCGGTCGGTAAGCCCTCCATTATCTTCGACCGGTATGAGGCTAAACCAGTATTTCGGTCTTCCCAGAATGGGCTGCTGCAGCTGAGTGAGAGCAGGACTGGCAGGTATTGCATGATTCGGTCGCAGATCATAACGGCTTTGTCCCCAGAATCGACTCCGACGTGTACGTGGAGACCAAAGGTTACAAGCCGGCGAGCCATTTCTTGCAGTAGTTCAACGAGATCTTGATAACGCGGGTCAGGTGTCACTTGTTGTTCGTGGCAAGACGAAAACGGATGCGTGGCACCCCACCAGAGCCCTAGGTTCAGTTGATCTGCTGCCTGTTCCAATAAGACCAATTTTTCAGTCAAGTCAGTTTCTGCGTCTGCGACCGTATCACAGACGCCGGAAATGACTTCAATACAGCATTGCATTAATTCGGGTTTGAAATCGATACGCCGTTTTTCCGGCAGGAGTTCGATTAGTGGTTGTATGGCACTGGTCAGAGACATCGTTTGGGCGTCGACGATTCCCAATTCCAGTTCAATACCTATGGTGGGTCGGTCGTTGGAGTGGAACGCGAGTTTACCCATAGTTGGATTCCGTTGGCAGTTGCAGTAGGCGTTTGGATTGGCGGTAGTTCAGGTTTCTGCGATCGGCTGACGGAGGCTCGGGTTCTCAAGCTGCACGCGGTTGGGATCGGACCAGTAGATCGCGATGCGAGCCAGAATTTTGGCGCCTATCGAAATGGCCTTTTCGTCGATGTCAAACTCAGGTGTGTGCAAAGGAGTGGGTTGCGCATGTTTGGCATGACTGCCGATTCGTATCATGAATCCAGGGACCTGTTGAAGATAGAAAGCAAAATCCTCGCTTCCCATGCTGGGACGCGCGAGAGAATCCAGTCCCTTCTCATCGACCACTTCCCGCGCACAGTGACGGACCAGATCGAATAGCCTGTGGTCATTGAAGACACCAGGCGCACCAGGGCCAAGGGTGAGCGTGACGGCTGTTCTCGTAGTGCTGCCTACTCCATTCGCCAATTGTTGAAGGTGTGCTAGAGTCTGGTCCCTTACTTTTCGGTCCAGAGTTCGCACCGTGCCACGTAATTGTACCTTTTCAGGAATCACATTGGCATTTTCACCCCCAGAGATTTGGCCGATCGTAACTACCACGGCGTCTTGGCTGTCAGTGAGACGCGGCAAGCTGACGTAAATTGCGTTAATGAGTTGCGCAGCTGCAGCGATGGGATCACTGGTTTCATGAGGGCGGGCAGCATGTCCACCACGACCAGAAATGGTCAGCATTACTTCATCGCAGTTGGCAGTCAGTGTTCCTTTTCGTAGTCCTACGTGTCCGATGCTACGAAGAGGATCCATGTGGGTCGAGAAAATAGCTTCTACTCGTTCGAGCGCGCCAAATTCAATCATGTCTCGTGCGCCTTGACAAGTCTCTTCCGCTGGTTGGAATATTCCGCGGAGCGATACCGGCCAAGGTAGATATTCTCGCTGCTCTAATTCACAGATCGCCGACAACGCTCCAGCGACGAGAGCTGTGTGTGCGTCATGTCCGCACGCATGCATCACACCTTTTACCTTACTTTGGTAGGCAGCTTGTTTGCTGTCTTGAATGCGTAATCCGTCGAGGTCGGCGCGGAGAGCGATGCGGGGGAGCGGAAACCGGCTTTGTTTTGACGGGAAATCCGCGAGTAGACCTCGGCCGTCAGGACCGATCCTGGTGTTGTAGCCTGAGTCCTCAAGCCACTGCGAGATGTATCTGGTGGTTTCTCGCTCTTCCCCCGATGGTTCCGGGTGGATGTGTAGATGTCTGCGCAATTCAACCAGTGATGCAAACTGACGTTCCACGACGCGATCGAGTTCCGATTGCCAGTCGCGAATCATGGAAGACTCCAGGGAATAGGGCGGCCCACCTCTGCGTTACTTGCAACAACCACAGCCCATCCAATGTTGGTGGAGAAGGGCAAGCTCGGGGAGGGGCTCACCCCGTTTCCTTGGACTGGCGTTTCTGTTAACGCCAAGACAGTACTCCCTTACTGCCCGGGAGAATCCTCGGTCGCCTCATCAGGCTGGATGATTTTACGCAACCACCAGCCCCAGATAAGGTAATGAAAGAGGAGTAAACCCAATAGCATCCACATGCCAATCGCAATGGCAATGCCAATCATCCCCGGTAGTAGCATCAACAACAGCGTGATTACGACCATCGCACCAGATGCCGAGGCGATGGTCGTCCAACCGGCAGGGTGACTTTGTTGCAGTGGCGGTTTTTCCGGCAGGGTGGGAGTGGGCATGGGCTATTTGCAGGTACGTGGGGGTGATTGTCCTTAGCCCACGAATTCTGGCGTCACCAGTTCTGGGATTACCTTAGTCTGATGACCGCGACGCAATAGTTCCGTGACCGCTTCGCGCCCACGCTGTCCGAAATCGAGTGTCCAGTCGTTCACATACATGCCGACAAATTCGTCTGCCATGGCGCGGTCCAGGCCGCGGCCAAATCCGAGCGCGTAGTCTAGTGCAGCATCCCGGTTGTCGAGCCCGTATTGGATACTCTCTTTCAAGAGCCTGTGGACATCGTTAATTGCCGATTCACCGAGGTCTTTGCGAATCGCGTTGGCCCCCAGCGGCAGGGGTAATTCGGTTTCCTGAAACCACCATTTACCCAGGTCAATGATGAGTTGCAGATTGTCTTCGGCGTAGGTGAGTTGGCCTTCATGGATGATCAGGCCGGCATCGACGGTCTGCCCTTTGTATTCACCTTTGACAACCGTTTCCAGAATTTCGTCAAAGGGGACAACGACGTGGTTGAAGTCCATGCCAAGACACATGCGTAAGGCAAGATAGGCCGTTGTCAATGTTCCGGGGACTGCGAGAGTCATGCCGCGGAGTGCATCGATTTCACAAGATTGCCGTGCGACTACCATTGGTCCATATTGATCCCCCATACTTGCACCGCAGGCGCAGAGGAGGTACTTGTCGGCCAGGTGGGCGTAAGCGTGGAGGCTGACAGCGGTCAGTTCAAGTTCGCCCGAGAAAGCCCTGCGATTCAGTGTCTCAATGTCGACGAGCTCATGTTCGAAGCGATAATCTCCGGTTTCAATCTTGTCCCGAGCTAATGCATAAAACATGAATGCATCGTCAGGGTCTGGGCTATGGCCGACGCGAATAAGTTGTTCTGGCAAGATTGGATTCCGTTCGTATCATGATTGTGAACTGCAATCACGACATCTTGTCCCAATCGCTCTCAAATCGCAACCAGTAGCGCGGTAAACTAGTTGTCGATTTCTGGTGGGGAGTCTCTCTGAGAAGGGAGAGGGAGAACCTCCTGTGGAAGAGGAGGTAGAGCGAACCGTGAGAGAATAGGGCAGTGGAGTCTTATCGTGTTGACGCTGCCGGTGGATGCCGGGTTTTCCGGGCCCTTGTCCTATGGTTCACGACCGTCGGAACGAATCATTGACGAAGGTGCTTAAGGACAGTATTCAGCGGCCGTTCTGGAACAAAAGACTCTTGGCCGCATCTCCGGGTTACGATGCCTCGGGATATCAAGAAGTCTATTCACCACCATCGACGTGTTTCACGTCAGAGGGTTGAGTGCTTGCCGCCTGGCGGTTTTCTCGCCGAATCGCGTCATAGACTTCTTGCCTGTGCACTGGAATGTTCTGTGGTGCATCGATCCCCAGACGAACTTTGTCACCCCGGATATCTACGATCGTCAGGACGATGTTGTCGCCGATCATAATACTTTCGTCTCGATGTCTCGAAAGAACCAGCATCCTGGGTACCTCCTCTAGCCGACTACTGGACCTTACAGGTCGTATCGCCCATCCACTCTTGTTGGGCTCGGAATGGTTCTCTGCTCTTTGGCAAAGCCAGTCGTGCTGTTGGACTGCACACTTCTGGCGCCGCGCTAATGCCATTTATCGACGCCCGAATGCCGAAGGGCCACTTGGCTCGTTGACATACCCGTTGTTCGGAAGGCAACGGATGTAGTACCGGGAGTTTGCGCGCAACCAGACGTATTGTTCCGGTCGCAAGGGTGGACCTGCCGTGGAAGGTGGTTCCGACTCTCTTCTGGACGGTGGCTAGGCAGCCGCTTTTGTCACGTGAGAGGTTGTTCCTACCGGTAGTTGTAGCGGCTGGGAATTGGCAATGAGAACCTGGCGGCCGATACAGTTCTGCTTGTTGACAAGGAGGGGCGCTTGCAGATTGATTGTCAGCTGAAATCCCGTCTTGGCGACTGTTGCGAAGACTAAAGCCTGACGATCGTCTGCCAATTCCAATGGCGCGACATCGGATTGTTTGACATGTACGTCGTAGTCAGGGCAATACTCGCGCGGGCTGACAACAGGCAACGCCATTTCGCGGTCGCAAAGATTCTGTAACCATCCCAAACGTTCGTTTTCGGGGTCCGTGAGCAGGACCCAATGCCTTTGATCTTCAAGTCCGATCAAGCCGCGCGGAAATAGCCAAATCTCAGCAGCCGCACACGAAATAGTTCCAAAGCGACTCGTAGAGATCTGCATGATCTGCTCCTGTGATTCACAGGGATTGGTGCTTGGTGTCAGAATAGACGCGCACGGGCAAACCGCCCTCATGTGCTGTTTTCATCGGCAAAGGTGGACACCGGGACCAGTAAAACCGGAAAAATCGTTAAAGTCGGTATAATGGTCGCTTGAGTCCGCTAGTAGGATTTACCAAATACTGCACGGCGCGCACTCGGTTTGCCTGTCATGATGCATGTTCCCGGTTCCTCTTCCGATTCAAGCGGGATACAGCGAATTGTCACTTTGAGCTCTTTCAGCAGCGGTTCCAGCGCCGATTCGTCGTCGAAATGGCACAGTGCAAAACCGCCCTGAGGTTGCCTGTTGGATTGGGGCGATTCGGTGAAAAAGTCTCGGAAGTCATCCAGTGTGTCGATGGGGTGGGTGTTTTGCTCGCGCAGTTCCAGGGCCTGTTGGAATAAACCACTCTGAATAGCGTCTAACCTGTCTGCAATTGTTTCGACAAATTCTGTGCGCGCGATGCCACCAATTTTTCCCGTCGTTCTTTGGGAAACAAACACCTGGTTTGCAGCCATGTCCCGTGGGCCAACTTCCACGCGGATAGGGACGCCGCGTTTAACGTGATGCCAATTCTTTTCACCGCCGCGCAGGTCCCTGTCATCAAGCAGGACTTGTACAGGTTGCCCTGCATAATGTTGTGCACTGAGTTGCTGCCGGAGTTCGTCACAGTAATTCAAGACTTCTGTACGTTCGTCGTCGTCGCGGAAGATCGGCAGGATGACCACGTGCTTAGGCGCCAATCGTGGTGGTAATACTAGTCCATCGTCATCGCTGTGCACCATCAACAGTGCGCCAATCAAGCGGGTGGAAACACCCCAGGAAGTAGTCCAGGCGAACTGTTGTTCCCCGTTCTGGTCCTGGAAAACAATCTGCTGTGCTTGGGAAAAATTCTGTCCCAGGAAATGTGATGTCCCAGCTTGTAACGCCTTACGGTCTTGCATCATCGCTTCGATGGTCAAGGTCGAGACCGCTCCAGGGAAACGCTCAGCCGCTGTTTTTTCTCCTTGAATCACGGGCATTGCCATATAGTTTTCCGCAAAGTCAGCATAGACATCGAGCATTTGCCGTGTCTCATCCAGCGCTTCCTGTTTGGTTGCATGTGCGGTGTGGCCTTCTTGCCAGAGGAATTCCGCAGTTCTCAGGAACAGTCGGGTACGCATTTCCCAACGTACGACGTTACACCATTGGTTGATCTTCACTGGCAGGTCGCGGTACGACTGGATCCACTTGGAGTACATCGATCCAATGATGGTCTCACTAGTTGGTCGAACGACCAAAGGTTCTTCGAGTTTGCCTGCGGGTTCCAAGCCTCCGTCAGGGCCTGCCTCCAAGCGATGGTGGGTGACGACGGCACACTCCTTGGCAAAACCTTCAACATGCTCGGCTTCTTTTTCAAGGAAGCTCTTGGGAATAAAGAGCGGGAAGTAGGCATTTTCGTGACCGGTTGCTTTAAACATCTGGTCGAGTTCGCGTTGCATGTTCTCCCAAAGCGAATAGCCCCAGGGCTTGATTACCATGCAGCCGCGAACGGGAGAGACTTCGGCGAGATCTGCAGCCTTAATGACTTGTTGATACCATTCTGGGTAGTCCTCTGCGCGTGTTGGACTAATTGCATTCTTGCGTTTTTTGGCCATTTTTTGCTCGCTGGAACACTGAAGCTGTCTTGGATGGGGTCTTTACTGCAAGCACGGTCGCTTGAGAATCACAGAGACGAATTGGGTGTGTGGGGCAAAGTAGTGGCGTGAAAGAGTAGTTCGGCGTTGGCAGGCACACGACATTCTGGTTAGCACGCCACGATTTACAGGCCTCTGTCGAAAATTGCGATTCGCACCGCGACACAGTCTTTGCTGGCAGGACAGAGGACTAAGTGTGAATTGGCGAGCATTTTAGGTTACCCGTAAGGCAACCGGCAATATGAGACTGTGTTGCGTCACCATCGTTGAAGGTATGTGACTTGTTGCGTCGATCGATCGGGTCCATGCAGATTTGCCAAGAGCTGGGTAGCGAAGCAAGCCAGGCATCGCGGCGACTTTAGTCGCCCACTTCTGGGGTTTTGCTGCCTGCCGCAAAGCAATTCACGAATTCACTACTACCAGGCAGCGGGGGGTTCACTCTAGAATCGGCAGATCTTTTGCATCGGAGAGGGTGTACTGATGACACGACGATTTATCAGCGATTTAGCTGAGCATGAAGCTGTCGACGAGATTTTCCTGGTCGTCGATAAGCAACTCCGTACAAATCGCAACGGCAATTTGTATCTACAGCTTCGTTTGTCCGACAAATCGGGAGCTGTGGCGGCAATGATGTGGAATGCTAATCAGCGGATTTTCGGCAGTTTTGAAGCCGGTGAGTACTTGCGCGTTCAGGGTACGACTCAAATCTACAATTCGAGTCTGCAATTGATCGTGAGCCGGATTGAGGTTGTCTCCGCGGAGCAGATTGACGAGTCCGACTTTACGACTCTTGACCAGAGTCGTGTGGAAAGACTGCAAGGGCGTTTGTCGGAGATTCTACGCGATCTCGCAGATCAGCATTTGCGTAGTCTCGCGGAGAGTTTCCTGGGGGATGAGAATTTCATGTCCCGGTTTGTCCGAGCGCCCGCCGGAATCAGCAACCATCACGCCTATCTTGGTGGGTTGCTGCACCATGTTGTTGATTTGCTGGAATTAGTTTTGGTGGTTGCACCGCGTTACCCCGATCTGGACAGGGATCTTTTGTTGATGGGTGCCTTTCTCCATGACATTGGGAAAGTGGATGAACTGACGTTCGAGCGTGACTTGGGCTACAGCGATGCTGGACAGTTAATGGGGCATCTGGTGATTGGGGTGGAAATCTTGAGTACCAAGATCCAAGAGGCGGAAACGTTGATCGGTGAGGGTTTTCCGCAAGAGTTAGCATTGGCCTTGAAACATATGATTGTGAGCCATCATGGGCAGTATGAATTTGGCAGTCCCAAGCTGCCTATGACACTGGAGGCATTGGCTTTGCACCATTTGGACAATCTGGATGCGAAACTCCACAGTGTGTTGGAAATCGTCAAGAATGAGGTTGGTGGTGATACGTCTTGGACTGCATATCAACCTGGGTTAGGCAGAAAGATTTACCGGGGGAATCGTGAGGCATCCGGCGAATAAGGCCGGAACCGTTGACGGTGTATGGGGTTGAAACTTAGAGGGCCAGTGCTGTCAGGGCCAGCGGTGCAAGTTTTTTCCGGAATGTCTGCAAGAGTTGTGCTGCTCAGACGAATCACAAACTGCCAGGTTTGTTATCGATAGAGGGTCAACACTATGATTTCCACGCTGCTGACCACAGTACTCGCTCTTGGTAGCGGGATACCCGAAACAGGTACGATTCTCTATCTGAAGCACAGTAACGCTGTGGTGCAGCGGGTTACGGGGTCGGATTTATCTCACGTTGCGATGGTGATCCAGATTGCGGATCAGCCTTGGGTTTACGAAGCGACTCCGGCGGAAGTCCGCCGTGTGGCGTTTGCCAGGTACCTGCAGGAGATATCCTTGTTGAATCAGTCGCGTGGTACGAAGATCCAGGTCTTTGCCATGAGGCCCCAGGTCGCACTAACGACGAATCAAATACAAACGATCCGGGCTTATATGGATGTTCAACTAGGACGTCGGTACTCGGTTGCTGCATATGTGCGTGGGCGCAACGGAGATGGAATCCACTGTGCTGAATTGCTTGCCACTGCGTTGGACCGTGCGGGTGTCAGGGACTATGAGCAACGGCATCGGTTGAGCCCTGTCGGATTCGTAAACCACGCACAGTCGGTTTACCGGAAAGCGGCAAGGTTGGATTTGCCTGTAGTACAGCCTGAAACGGACTGGTGCGATCAGCAATGGGATTGGTGGCTAGGGATGATCGCCTGGTGCCAGTGGGCTTGGGATGAAGCCTGGAGTTTTTCCTGGTAACTGGTAACGTCCGTCAGCCAATAAGACGTTTAACACTGTCAAGCAAACGGTCCATCGAAAACGGCTTGCGAATGTAATCGTCGACGCCGAGCATTTCGGCATACGCTTTGTGGCGACTTCCTTCATTAGCCGTGATCATAATCACCCGCACGGGAACGGAATGCGAACTGCGGAGCTTCTCTAATACGAGAAAGCCGCTGCGTTTGGGCATCATCATGTCCAGGATCACGAGATCGGGATTTTCGCGTTCGCTGAGGGCCAGCCCCTCGTTGCCATCGCGTGCGACAAGTACTTCGTAGCTTTTTCCCAGTGCGTACTGGATCGCTTCGACGATTTCTGCGTCATCGTCAACAAGCAGGATTCGTTTTTGTGCTGCTGTTACAGGTTCGTTTTCGGTTTGTGATTGGTCGGTCATCAATCCACTTTGCCTCGGTCTGTACTGGAGGACGCGATGTGAACGCACCACGCATCCTAGAATTAGCGAAGTTCTCGCAGGGATGCAAGCTGGAAGGGCCGGTTTCTGTGGTTGGCGGCCGGTATAAGATCAGGCAACGGATACGGCGAATAACTCTCAATCAGCGAAGTGCCACAGGCAAGTCTGGTGGTCATGCTTGCATAAAAGCTCAAGGGGTATCGCGACGATCTGGACGTTGCCACGGAACAGCACCCCCACGTTGAAGTTGAATCCGTAACGCTGCGCTTAGCTCTCGAAAAATACGCGGCTCTTGTTTCGCAAGATCTGTTGCTTCAAGCGGGTCCCGAGCCAAATTGTAGAGTTCCAGAGGTGCGAAAGGGCTGTTTTGCAGTAACTTCCAGGGCCCGCGACGAATGGCCTGGGTAGTAAGTCCGTTGTAACGCTGCCCTCCCTCGCGGCGATGAAAGAACAGGTCGCGATCCGGTAGTCGCCCTTCTTTGCTTTGGAGAATTGGCAGTAACGAGTGGCCATCGATCGGATGTGGAATACGGACCCCGGCCGCAGCGCAAATCGTCGGAAACAAATCCATGGAAATTGCCATTTGGTCACTACTGCTACCTGGTGGGATGTGGCCTGGCCAGACGATGCCCGTCGGCACCCGCAGGCCCCCTTCGTACATGTCTTGTTTGCCAGCGCGGAGTGCTCCATTGCTCGCGCCGACATTCGATTGTCCCCCGTTGTCGGAAGTAAAGATCACCAGAGTATTGCGGCCGTGACCCGTTTCTTGCAACGTTTGCATGACCTGTCCGATTCCATCATCGAGGTGTTCGATCAACGCGACTAAACGAGCACGGCGGGGGGGCAGCGTGGGGTTGCGCTGCTTGACTTTTTCCACCCATGACGGCGGCGGCTGAATCGGTGTGTGCGGAGCGTTGTAGGCCAGGTATAGGAAAAAGGGTTGTTGCTTTTCGCGCCTGCTACGGAGATAGGAACATGCCCATTCTGTAAATAAATCTGTTGCATGCCCTGGCGGGTCGATTTGAACACCGTCTTGACGCATATAGTTGATGCCGTGACGCCGATGATCGAAATAGTCATCCATCATGTCACCGAGAAAGCCATGGAAGAAGTCGAAACCGCGTTCATTGGGCAGATTTGGACTTTCCAGACCTAGATGCCATTTTCCTACCATGGCGGTGTGATAGCCGGCTGGCTGCAGCATGCTGGGAAGGAGGATCGCATCTTTTGACAGATGTCCCCAGTTGTTGTGTGGATACGTTCGGACGACACCAGGTACTCCGACAAGTTCCGGGTAGCGGCCGCTCAGTAGTGCAGCACGGGTGGGCGAACAGACTGGACAGTTGGCATAAAAGTGCGAGAACCGCATTCCGCCTTTCACCAACTGATCGATATGTGGCGAACGAAGGTCCTGGGCGCCATAACTGCTCAGGTCACCATAACCCAAATCGTCGACCAGGATTAGCAGGACATTTGGGGGTGATGGGCCTGTTGCGGCGCGTGTGTCTGCATCCAGTTGTGTGGTGCATTGAAACAAGAACGTGAAGACGGCGCAGCAGTAGAGCCAGGTTGGGGAGCAGATTGTGGGCATCGGTGATGGTCTTCCAGTGAACTCTCTGTAGTTAAAGCGAAGATCAGCTTGTGCAGGCCACCTGGCCGTGTCACGGTGGAACCGAGCGGCCGGAGAATCCGCAAAACTGGAACGTCGACATCACGATCCTACCCGTTGTCCATTTGAATACCAGCCAGCGGTGATTGTGTTTTTGAGCCTGACAGTAGCTGAGGGGAATGGAGTTGAACGGGGTACTTGAGTGTGCCAACAGGGAACGAAGGTTTCACCTAAATACTTGACCATTGACATCTCGTCTCGCTAAAATGAGTTTGACGTTAGTGTTTTCTGTAAAACGACTTATGGGCTTCCGGGGTTCTGCTGGTACAGAGCTGGTTTGCAGTCGTGCCGGCGGCGAACGCAAGCTACTTTTGCTGTATTTGCCCCTTGTGAACTTGCTGCGTTCATCCGAGTTGGACTGGGTGCCATTTTGGATTCCTCACATCAGCAGCCTGATGATTCTGCGGTGCAACCAGAGGTTGAATCTGAGCGCGATGTTGCGCCGAAGCCGCAGTCGCTACCGCCACAAGATTCACTGGAAAAGCAGAAGACGGTCGCCTCTCGATTGCCGCCGGTGGGTTTGAGTTCGGCAGCTACGGGTAATCGAGTAAGGGAATCTGGGAATGACCTGGAGGGTGTGCAGCTTGGGCATTTTCAGCTGGAAGAACTGGTGGGTGGCGGCGGAATGGGGACCGTCTATCGCGCCACCGATACTTCGTTGGGACGCACCGTAGCAGTCAAGGTAGTTGCCCGTGAACAGTCTGGCGATGCGACATTGGCCCGCTTCAGGAATGAGGCGCAGAGCGCGGCGCGATTGGACCACCCAAATATTGCACAAGTGTTTTACGTAGGGGAAGACGCCGGGTGGCATTACATCGTCTTTGAGTTCATTGATGGCGTCAATCTGCGCGATCTTGTGCAACGGGCTGGCCGCTTGTCGATTGCGGATGCAGTCTCTTTCACATTGCAGGTTGCGGAAGCGATCGATCATGCATCGAGACGGGATGTGATCCATCGCGACATCAAGCCATCGAATGTACTGGTAATGAAAGATGGAAAAGTCAAACTGGTCGATATGGGCCTGGCTCGGCTTAGCCACGTCGAGTCGACTACTCATGATTTGACTGCCAGCGGCGTGACCCTGGGAACTTTTGATTACATTTCTCCTGAGCAGGCTGCGGATCCGCGCGACGCCGATGTGCGCAGTGACATTTATTCTTTGGGATGCACGCTGTTTTTCATTTTGACTGCTTCCCCACCATTTCCGAATGGAACGGTGCTCCAGAAATTACTCAGTCACAGCGGTGAAGCACCACCTGATGTGCGCGAGTACCGGGATGATGTCGATGAGGCGTTGGCTCAAATCCTCGCAAAGATGCTCGCCAAGCAACCCGATGAACGCTATCAGCAGCCCAGTGAGTTGTGTGGTGAGTTGTTTTTGCTGGCAGAACGCCTCGAGTTGCCGTTGCGGCAGTCGGCGGGTGCCATTTGGATGGAGCCGAAGGCCAGGCGTCGTAGTCGATTAGAAAAGCAATTGCCTTGGGTGGTGCCGATTCTCGGATTGCTGCTGGCAATTCTTGCTGTGTTTCTCGACTCTCGATCTATTGATCCTTTGGCTAAACCTGAGCCACGCTTCAGTCGTCTGCCCGTTCCATCGACATCGATGCCAGTAAACACTGATGGAGATGCGTTAATTCCGTCGGTTGTTGCGCCAGTGGTGCCGCCAGGCGAAACGCGTGGGGTTTCTTCCGTTGTGTCGAATGATACGGTGGTCGACACCGATCCATTGCCAGACCGCAGTTCCGACGGTGAAGTCGCCGCGACCGCTGAACCACAAAGTAACTCGAATTCGGGCAGTTCGTTTCAATCAGTAGAACGTGAAGTTGAAACCCTTCGCAGTGTCCCGAAAGATTCGAGCGGGTTGCGATCATTAGGTTCGGATGAAGATCAGATGTCTCTGAATTTGTCGGATACAGAAGGTCGCCTGGCTGACGATGTTCAGGTGGACCGGATCCTGGTCTCCGAGGAAGAAGGTGTTGCCGCTACGGGGGCTGTGGTTGTTGAATCGCTCCAGCGGGCGTTGGAAGTAGCGGCGAATAAATCGCGAATTCAACAAATCGAACTTGCATTCAACGGTACGCGGCGAGTCAGTAGTTTCGAGTTTCGCTTGGACCGGATCGCTCAGTCCGACTTGACGATCCGTGCAGCACCCGGTTACGCGCCTCTATTGTTGTTTCATTCTCCACGAGGTGAAACGCGTGATTCGAAAGACCCAGCGATGGTTGAGGTAGTTGGTGGCAAGTTGACGTGGGAAGGAGTGCATTTCTTGTTTCAATTGCCGATGGATCAGGCAGACACACAAGATAGCGCGGCGCTGTTTTCATTGGAGGGCGTTGAGAGTATTTCATTGAAGGCTTGTACTTTAACGATTGAGAATGCGTTGCGGACTGGTGTTTCGCGTCACCAGAATGTTGCGTTCTTTGTTGTTGCTTCGGCCCGTCAGCGTCCGCCGCAAGATCCCGGCGATTCGTCTTCCATGACGACGAATCGCATTCGTCTTGAAAATTGCCTGGTTCGTGGTGAAGCAACACTTATTCGCACGGATGAAACGGTTCCCTATCAACTAATGTGGAAGAACGGGTTGCTCGTTACGTCTGAACGACTGTTCTGGTCTGATGGTGCATCGCAACGATCGGATGGTCAGTGGAAGATGCGGATTGACTTGCAGCATGTGACGGCAGTGATGGCACGTGGGATAGGCCATGTAGAGGTCGGTGTCGATGGGGCCTTGCTTCCCGAGGTTGAACTTGCCTGCAACCAGTGCATCTTGACCTCGGGAGAGGCTGGGGACGAACGTGTCTCGCTGTTTGAATACCTGGGAATACGTCGCAGCGAAGGCGCGTGGCAAGGGCTACGAATCGAGGGGACAGGTAACAGTTACGAGGGTTTTCAGAGTCGTTGGGTGATTGATCCAGTCGGTGAGGAACGCCACGAGTTTCCACTCGTTCCCAATGGTGAGACCTGGTACCAGGAAGCTGGTATTCAGAGGAGTGTGGAGTGGTTGAACTCGCGGGTAGAGAGCCGACCCCATCATCAGGCCGTTCCCCAGGATTATCTGGTACAGGATGCGACAGACGGTAACGCTGCGGGATTCAAGTTGGCGACGCTACCTGCCATGCCCTTGGACCCAGGCAAGGCGCGGAGAAACGAGGACAGTCCAGTGGATGATGGTGCGAGGCTTCCGGCTCCGTAAGCGAGCGGCCGTGGCACCCGCTGTAGTGCCCTCTGTCTGGATTCCGGCTGAGCGTTTTGGGCCTGCGCAAAAAAAAAGCTCCCGGAAGCTTCTCGGGTCCCAGGGGGGCAAAGGACTCCGTATCGTTCCGGGAGCGATTGGACGGCAGAAACTCGGCATCGTGCGTTGATCGCTATCCACTCAAGCTGTTGGCCAGTTGACAATGCACTTAATTGGCTTCCATGCCTTTCAAGCCGCATTGCGGTCCGCAGAGAAAGACTTCAGTTGTTCTCCGAGTGCAGACTCTTCCGACCACCAGCTTTGCCATTCGGGGTCCTGGAGTGGCCTCTACATGTGATTTGCACCACGTCGTACAAGCAAACACAAGATCCCGTTTGACGTGGCGGGAGGATATGGCATTTCCCGGGTGGAGGTCAAGATCGATTTTCCACCAAACAGAGAATCGTGTGAATTGCTTTCAGTGGCGCCGCTGTGAATAGCAGCGGAAATGGCTAAAGTCACTTGTCAGTGGCGTTGCGTACAGAGATCCAAGGGAAGCAGAGGCGTGCAAGCTATCATTTTCATGATGTCTGTTCCTTCGAATGGTCTCGGGATTCTATAGACGCCGAGTGGTAACGGACTTCCTGGTGTACTTGCGAAGCGATGGCTGCCGCCCGCGGCTCTGAGTGCGTTGTAGAATCTCACCTGGGTAGTTGCCCGGCGGTCCATTGTCTGCCATTTCATCTATCGATTCATGGCATTTGTTGTGGGCTGGCATACTGTGTTGGTGGACAGTTGTGAACGGGCGTTTTTTGTGGCACGATATTGCCGCCACCGGAAAATTCTCAATTCGTGATCTGCTAACCGAAGAGTCTCCAATGACCGCTTTTCCCGACATTCAAAAAATTGCCTACGAAGGACCAGAATCAAAAAACCCGCTTGCTTTTCGCTGGTATGACGAAAACGAGGTCGTAGAAGGCCTCACCATGCGGGAGCATTTACGTTTCAGTGTCTGTTATTGGCACACATTTCGCGCGAACGGTAGCGACCCTTTCGGTGCACCCACGATGCTTCGTCCCTGGGAGGACGGAACGGATTCAGTTGACAATGCACGACAACGTGTGCGAGTTGCCTTTGAGTTCATGGAGAAGTTAGGTGCTCCCTACTACGCTTTTCATGATCGTGACGTTGCGCCTGAAGGAAGTTCGCTGGCGGAAACCAATCGCAATCTCGATGCCGTTGTCGAAGTGCTCAAGGAAGAGCAACAGCGAACCGGTATCAAGCTGTTATGGGGAACCGCGAACCTCTTCAGCAACCCGCGTTACATGCACGGTGCGTCGACAAGCTGTAATGCTGATGCTTTTGCTTACGCTGCAGCGCAAGTCAAGAAATGCCTGGAAGTCACACATGCGCTAGGGGGCGAGAATTACGTCTTCTGGGGTGGGCGCGAGGGCTACCAGAATTTGTTCAATACCGATATGAAAAGAGAGCTGGATCACATGGGCCGCTTCATGCACATGGCGATCGGGCACGCACAGAAAATCGGTTTTGACGGTCATTTTCTGATCGAGCCTAAACCGAAGGAACCAACAAAACACCAGTATGACTCTGATGCGGCTGCCTGTATCAATTTCTTGCGCGCGTACGAGTTGACCGATCGATTTAGACTGAACATCGAAACGAATCATGCGACTTTGGCAGGACACACCATGATGCATGAACTGGACTATGCGGGCCACCAGGGACTGCTCGGATCGATTGATGCAAATACAGGCGATCTGATGCTGGGTTGGGATACGGACCAATTCCCAACGAACTACTACCTTACTACCGAAGTTATGCTGATGTTGTTGAAATATGGTGGAATAGGTCCCGGTGGCGTCAACTTTGATGCGAAGGTGCGTCGCGAGAGTTTTGAGCCGGTCGACTTGTTCTATGCACACATCGGTGGCATGGACGCATTTGCTCGCGGTCTGCGAATTGCCGCAGCGATTCGCGCCGATGGTGAGTTGTCAAGATTTGTGCAGCAAAGGTATGCGAGTTGGGATGCCGGGATCGGAGCCGAAATTGAATCCGGCAGTGCTGACTTTACGTCGCTGGAAGCGTATATGCTTGAGAAGGGCGAGATTGACGCCAACCAGAGCGGCCGACAGGAGATGCTTGAGCATCTCGTCAATCGGTATTTTTGATTCGCGGAAATGTGTTCTGGGAATCCGAAAGGGCGCACGGTTGGAGCTAACGCTTGTTGTGCCGTTCCGCACTTGTCGTCGGACTACTCGACGGTTTCCAATTCACCACTCAAGTGCTTGATGGCTTCGACGGGGCTGAGATTGAAAATAGCACGCCCGCTGGTTTTCCATTCTCCGTCATCGAAACGAAATACTGCGGTGGCGGCTCTTAAGTTGCCGACGGCTTCGACGTGTTCCATATCGCCGCCTGGAATGGCTTCAAACCGAATCGTCACGCCCACCAGGGCCTGGAGTTGATTACTGTGGCGATCGCGCGCCAGCGATTCGGAATTTTCGAACTCGACATCTTTCCAGAGCAACCCGCGAGGTCGGCCGCTTTTTTGCGCCAGGTCAACAAATTTGGCTTCCAGCCACTCACGGCGCAGATGAAAAAGTTGCCGCGCAGAAGTCAGCGTGCGCTCTCGGCGCCGTTGATTCCATTGGGGGGTCAAATATGCGACAGATGCGACGGCGATGCAGATTGCCAGGATTGTCCAGAGCAACATGGCGATAATTCCTGACGAGTGTCGAGCGTTTGGCGAAGTCACTACCGGGAAGCGGACCCCGCAACGGCTTCTATTTTGCGGCCTTGAAGCTTCCTTGGCAATGGTCTTGTGGTATCAGTTTTTGGGGGCCTGTGCCTGCGTTTGTTGGCGGGCAGGCAGGCTGACGAGTAGACTGCCGCTGTAGCGTCAGTATTTTTTTGCTGCGGTTTGGCTGGTGGCGCCTTGGAGGTTTTTCACCGGTAATTGTGAGGTTCTGGTTTGCGGATGTTGCTGGCACATCGGCCGGTTCGTGGGTCTCGGAGCCCAGCAGGTGTGCTCAGCGTATGATTTTGAGATGGCCCCATGTCGCTTGCGATCACCTGTACAAGTTGTCAGCATTTGCTCTACGTCGAATCTGCTCATGCTAACCAGTTGGTCCGTTGCCCTGTGTGCCGGAGTGAGACGCGCGCGCTACCACAGAGTTCTAGCCTGGTCTCTGGGAGCGAGGGCAGAGAGGATACGTCCGCGGCCCCGGAGCAACAATCGACGGGTAACGAGACACAGAATTCTCAGGAGAACGGCTATGGAAGTTCTGACGAGGTCTGGTTTATGGTAGTCCCCGAGGGGCGTACGTATGGTCCTGTGCAACGCGACGAGCTTGACCGGTGGGTTGCTTCCGGGCGCGTTGCCGAAGACTGCCAACTGCGCTGTGGAGGCGGTGCCTGGGCTTCAGCGGAACAGTTTTACCCAGCCCTGAAGTTGCCGCTCGCTAGCGCTGCAGGCAGGCACTCTGAGCGACGTGCCGTTGCCCCAGCAAGTCGTTCTGGCCTGCCTCGTGACACAGGGGTGACTCTGAAACCGGACCGCGGTCTGTTAGTACTCTGGATAGGCATTTTAGGGAGTGTGCTCTTTTTTGTGCCCGTGTTTGGTGTCATGGCCTGGGTGATGGGCAGCTCCGATTTGAGGGAAATGAGGGAGGGTACGATGGATTCGCGCGGAGTTGTTTTGACGCGAGCAGGGCAATTACTGGGCATGATTGAAGTGCTGGCGTTCATTGTGTCAATGGTGGTTGTCCTCTTTGGTTGGCTGGTATTCAGGGTCGCCTGAAAGAAAGAGCAGCACGTGATTGGCCACTAGCCTGACTGGCCACTTTTTGCATCCACGATGTCAGTAAACTGGAAAGTTGTTTTTTGGGATGCGCTCCAATTGCAGCATAGGCCTGATCGTGGAAGATTCTCTGGTGGCAGTTGCCAGGAAGCAGCGTTGTTTGTAGTTGTTTGCTGCTGTCGTCGCCGAGTGCATAGCGAAGGACCCACTTCATGCCCATTGAATTTACCTGTGCTGGTTGTCACACCGTATTGCGGGCCAGCTCGGCTTCAGGAGATCAGGCGCGTTGTCCCCGGTGTGGCGTGTGTGAGCGTTTCTTGGTGATGGACTATTCTGAAGTGTCTCCGGAGGCGACCCGCTGGTTGCGGGCACCTGACCAGCAGGTGTACGGGCCTTGCAGCCTTGCCGAGATTCAAAGCTGGGTTCTTGAAGGCCGGGTTGATGATGGATTTCATGTTCGCCACGGCGACGACGGCAGCTGGCATCCTCTGCGGATACAGATTTGGGATGAGTCGAGCCCGTCCCGTGGAGCAGCCTCGCCAGCGACAATCCGGCCACACCGGGCTGGCCGGATCCTGATGCTGGGAGGCGCCAGCCTGCTTTGTTTTCCACCCTTGTCGATCGTGGCCTGGTTCACGGCGCGGCGAGACCTCGCAGCGATGTGTGAGGGTACGATGGATTCGCGTGGACGCGGCGCCACACTGGCGGGGATGAATATGGGTGTGCTGAGCGTGCTCTGGCAGCTGTATTGGCTGACGGAGTGGATTCCTCCGTTGTTTCAGGGCTGGCTGACCTGACGACGGCAGGAAATGTTCGTTACAAACGATTGTCGACATCACGCTGCGCATTGTCATGGCCGCATCGATTGATTCTTGGATGCCCGTTTGGGAAAGCGGGAACAAGGACTGCATGGCGTCCCAAGGGGATGACGCGGTCCAGGCGATGCTGGCGTGAGCACGAACGGGGTGCGCAGCACCCCATCAAACGGTTGAGCCCGGCCCTCCGGGTTATGGAGGCATGCCTTGCAGCCCCGGTGCGTCTGGAGCAGGAACTCGTGAGTGGCTTTCCTGTTTTGTTGATCCTCAGGTTTGCAACTGCGGTCAAATTGACCGTATGATTTCTGATTGACTTGCGGAAGGGCGACAACGCAGACTGAACGTGGTTTAGCTTCAGATGCGACAGGGTTTATTCGCAGTAATGTATTTAATAGCAAAAGGTTGCGGTTGGATGGGAAATTTTCTGCGGGCACTTCCGGTGGCGTGCGTAATTCTCTTCGAATGGAACGGTTTTACTTTGGCGGCGGAAACCGTTGACTTCGTTCGGGATGTGCAACCGCTATTGAAAGCCCGTTGCCAGCGGTGCCATAGCCCGACTACCCGCAAGGGTGGTTTAGATCTTAGCACCGCCGCCGGGCTACTGCAGGGGAGTGAGTCGGGGCGAGTTCTGGTGCCAGGCAAACCTTCTGAAAGCCGCCTCTGGGAGGTGTTGCACGAAGGAGAAATGCCACCCGACGGCAACCAGGCTTTGACGGGATCCCAGGTTGAACTATTGGAGCGTTGGATCACCCAGGGGGCGGTGTTGGGAGAGACGTCTCGGAGTCAGAAAAAGACACTGAATCAACACGATGTATTACCGATTTTGCTACTGCGGTGTGTGACCTGTCATGGTCGTCAAATCCAGGAGGGAGGACTCGACCTGAGGTCCACCGCGGCGATGCTAAAGGGGGGGGAATCAGGCCCTGCCCTGATTGCGGGGGATGCAGACGCAAGCCTGCTGATCCAGAAAATCCGCGCCCAGCAGATGCCCCCACGCGAGAAATTAGCTGCGTACAGTATCAAGCCGGTGGAGGCTAGCGAACTGGAACGTCTGATTCAATGGATTGAACAGGGGGCCACAGAAGTCAATGTATTGGCCGATGTTGCAAATGGTGAACCGGACTCCATGGTCGATGAGGAGGATCGTCAATTCTGGGCGTTTCAATCTCCTCAGAAGCCGGACCTGCCTGCTGCAGCTGTCTCCAACGCGTCACCAGTTGGAATGTCTGCTTTGCAGAATCCAGTTGATCGGTTTGTCCAACAACGGCTGGCAGAGAGAGAGTTGCATCTGACGCCGCGTGCCGATCTGCTGACACTCCTCCGTCGGGCGCATTTCGATCTGCTGGGCTTGCCTCCCAGCGCTGCGCTTGTACAGCAGGTGATTGAGAAGGCTGACCCGTTGGCCTACGAAAAGTGGATCGACCGCCTGCTCGCCTCACCTCACTACGGTGAACGCTGGGGGCAGTATTGGCTCGATCTGGCAGGTTATGCGGACTCCGAGGGTGTACAGCACAGCGATCCTGTACGGCCTCATGCTTTTCGATACCGTGACTACGTGATTCGCGCATTCAATTCCGACAAACCTTACAGTCGATTCTTGATGGAACAGATCGCCGGTGATGAGCTCGCGGATTACGAGACTTCCGCCGTTATTGACGAGGTCATATATGACAATCTGGTGGCGACGGGCTTCTTACGTATGTCAGCGGACGGGACCTTTGCAGGAATTACTGGTTTCGTTCCAAATCGTCTTGACGTGATTGATGATCAATTACGCATTCTCACGGCGTCCGTGATGGGGTTGACAGTGCGCTGCGCGCGGTGCCACTCGCACAAGTTCGATCCGATACCACAGCGTGACTACTACCGATTGGTTGCGTTATTGAAACCCGCTTTCGATGAAAACGACTGGTTAAAGCCGATAGGTGGTGGAAACGGGCAGGCGGCAGGGAAAGTACGCTATCTGCCCTACGTCACCACAGCGGAACGCACTGCGTGGGAGAACGCGGAGCACAAACTGTCCGAACAAATTGACGCGCTCCAGGCGGCAATCGAGAAAAAGTCGGGTGATGATGCGTTCAAAAAGAAGGCCGAGACGCAAATCAAGAGTCTTGAAGCCCAGCGTCGTCCTCAGCCCATGGTCCGTGCGCTTTGGGATCGCGGGCAACCCTCACCAACTTACCTGTTGCAACGGGGGGACTACTTGCGCCCGGGGCATCTGGTGGGCCCTGGCATTCCGTCTGTGTTAATGAGTGATCAGACACCATTCAATCCGCAACCCCCGTGGCAGGATGCCAGGAAAACGGGCAACCGATTGGCATTGGCACGGTGGCTGACACGTGCCGATCATCCACTTGCAGCACGGGTGATTGTCAACCGTGTATGGAAGCACCATTTTGGACGAGGTATTGTTGCCACGTTGGATGATTTTGGTGCCGCCGGGGCGCGGCCCACACATCCAGAATTGCTCGATTGGCTAGCGGTGGAATTCATCGAATCGGGTTGGAGTCTCAAGCAGCTACATCGTCTGTTGATGACTTCCGCTACGTATCAACAGGATTCTGCGGTGGTGCGTGAACACCAGGTGCGCGATCCGGATAACAGATGGTTATCGCGTATGTCGTTGCGACGTATGGAGGCCGAAGTTCTACGCGATTCGCTGTTAGCAATGTCTGACAAATTGGACCGCCGGGCTTTTGGGCCTGCCGATGCGATTGAGTCACGGGAAGATGGGCTGGTCACTTCCCGGGCGCAAGATGGTGGATACCGTCGCAGTGTTTACGTGTTGAAACGTCGCACGAAACGTTTAACGATTCTGGATAATTTTGACCGTCCCCGCATGAGTCCCAATTGCGTCGATCGAACGGTCTCTACGGTGGCCCCTCAGGCCCTACACCTGATGAATAACAAGATGGTTCATCAACTCAGCCTGTCTTTTGCGGATCGTATGATTTCTGAGACTGGGAAGTCTGCTTCAGCGCAGATTCAGGGTATGTATTTGACAGCGGTTGGACGGCCTCCAGATGTGGTCGAATTGGAAGTTCTCACAGACTCGCTGGTTGCGTTGCGTGGGCGTTGGGAAAGGCACCTGATACAGAATTCCAAAGCACCAGATGGGCAGCAGGTTGAGCCTGCTGCCCACCGATTCGCATTAGGGAACCTGGTACACGCGATGATGAATTCTGCTGCTTTTCTGTACATCGATTGACGGTGCCTCACTGGGTGGTGTCGCGTCTGTGAGGCGAGGAGACGGTTATGCAAGGTCCGCTTATGAACGGTTTAGTGAGTTCCCCATCATCGAGGCGCAGTTTTTTCGAACAGGTCGGGAGTGGCCTTTGCGGTGCCGCGCTAGCCTCTGTCTTGTCGGATGATTTGTTCGGGCGTTCGCTGCAGGCAGCGGACCAAACGCATTCACAAAATGCGATGGTAAAGCAGTACGATTTGCGTCCGAAATCCACGCATTTCAATCCGCCAGCTCATTCTGTCATTCAGCTATTTATGAACGGCGGGCCGAGCCAAATGGATTTGTTTGATCCCAAGGAAGAGCTGGAAAAGAAACACGGTATGTCGTATTTCGGTGAGATTGCCGGCGAAGTCGAAAATCCACAGGCTGCTGGTTCACTGGTCCGCAGCTGGTTTCCATTTCGGAAACGCGGTGACTCCGGAACTTGGGTGTCTGATGCTCTGCCGCATCTCGCAGAGTGTGTCGATGATCTGGCGGTGATTCGCTCGATGCATACGACAAACCTGACGCATGAGCCTGCTTTATTTAAGATTCACAGTGGGCAGGAAATGCCAGGTTTGCCGTCACTTGGATCGTGGGTGACGTATGCACTGGGTAATGAGAATCAGAACTTGCCGGCTTATGTGGTGCTCGACGATCCCCAAGGGTTACCAGTCAACCATACGCAGAGCTGGCAGTCTGGCTATTTGCCTCCAGTCTTTCAGGGGACACGGTTTCGTTCGACAGGGTCGCCTGTGTTGAATCTGGAACGAGACTTCCAGGAGCCTGATGGAGTAACGGGGCTTGAACGGGACTTGGTCGCGAGGCTCGATCGGATTCATCGCAGCAAGCGTCCTGGGCAACCACAGCTCAATGC
>MDTE01201311.1_pt1 | contig 32336 bp, 31 predicted proteins | sample 811231 | NCBI WGS metagenome assembly MDTE01 (sample SAMN05326651, study PRJNA326480) | marine metagenome | isolation source: seawater | place: Indian Ocean: Red Sea | collected 2010 | reverse complement strand
TCGGGCCGCCAGCATTAGCGTTTGCACATACATCCCCGCATCTGCCCAATTCCCGCGCGCCATGTAACTATCGACCGTCACGAATAGGCCAACGGGGGCATCAAAAAACTTGAAATTTCGCGCCCCTTGTCGGGCGCTCCCTTCGCGATCACCTTTCTGAATGCCCAGTAAGCCGTATAGACTCCATCCGACAGCACGGCGGCGCGCCTGGTGAACATCCTGCCACACAGGCGGATAATAGTCGTAGTCTTCGTATTTCTTCGCCTTGCCTTCGCGTGCCATCGCCAATACATCGTCAGAGATGGCCTGCTTTACTTCGCCAGTGCAGATATAAACGCGCCACGGTTGAGTATTCGTGCCACTTGGCGAGCGCTGTGATACTTCCAAGATCTTATCTATTTGTTCGCGCGTCACCGGTTGGTCGGTAAAGGCGCGAATAGATTTGCGGCTGGCGATAGCCTCGAAGACGTCCATGTATTACTCCCCATTTGCGCATCAGCGCGCAGTAGATACAAACTGAATTGTAAATTCAATGCGGCAATTCGACGAGGCCATGACGTTGCGAAAACAGAACCGTCACAACTACCCATTAAAAACGACGGGATGGGTTTTCTTACATACTCCGCTAGCGCCCAACACCCAAGAAAGACCGATCCGGAACGGTAAACGGCGGCTGAAAGAAGAACCAATCTGTCTACAAATTAGTTGCCAATTTTAATCCAATTATCATGAACAGTAGGCTTGGGTCCGCCAATTTGGCTACACAGTTGGCCGCCTAGGGCCACTAACGGTTCTTGAGAGTCGCTTTCGGTTTTATTTATTCAGCAGCTTTAAGCTTATCTTGGGTCTTGGTCTCAAAGTCACTCACATCGTGACGTTCGCGTAGCTGTTCATGCAGCTCTCCCCGGACGCGATTGACCATTCGACCACGCTTTACAGGCTCGCGGCTGTGAATTTCCTTCGCCCAGCGTACAACATTCTTATAAGACGAAACATCGAGAAACTCGGATGCGTCATACTGCTCAAAGAGCACCAACCCGCCGTACCAAGGCCAGATTGCCATATCTGCAACAGTATATTCATCACCGCATACAAACTTATTCCTAGCAAGGCGCTGATCTAAAACGTCTAATTGTCGTTTTACTTCCATTGTAAAGCGGTCGATTGGATATTTAAATTTCTCTGGCGCGTAGGCGTAGAAATGTCCAAAGCCGCCTCCAAGATACGGTGCGCTGCCCATCTGCCAGAACAACCAGGACAGGCACTCCGCCCGCGCCGACGCCTCCATTGGAAGAAACGCACCAAATTTTTCAGCGAGATACATCAATATTGCGCCGGATTCAAAGACGCGCGTAGGCGTTGATGTGCTATGGTCCATCAAGGCCGGGATCTTCGAATTCGGATTGATAGCGACGAAGCCACTTCCAAATTGATCTCCGTTGCCAATTTTAATAAGCCAAGCGTCATATTCAGCGCCCATATGGCCAGCCGCCAAAAGTTCCTCCAGCATGACCGTGACTTTGACACCATTCGGCGTGCCGAGGGAATATAGCTGCAGCGGGTGTTTCCCGATCGGCAGTTCCTTCTCCGTCTGCGCACCGGCGGTCGGCCGATTTATATTGGCGAAGGCGCCACCATTACCGGGCGCCCATCTCCAAACCTTCGGAGGGGTATAAACGTCAGTCATCGTTTCGTTTCCATTCCCGGTCACCCGGGTTAGTCCGGAAGCTTCGTCGACTGCCAAGCGACCATGCGCCAGGTGCCGTCTTGATTTTGCCAAACATCCGTAAAACGGACACTGAAAGAATTGGGTTTGCCATGGGCTTCCACCGTGATATCCGCTCGGCCAGTGAGGACAACAGAACCACCAAGATCTTGGGCTTCTATCTCCGATGGATTGCACGCTTTATAGACCGTGGCCCCGGATTCCATATTACCAATAAGGCTCTCCTTCGTGTCCAGACGGGCCGAAGAATGGGTATAGACTAAACCCTTACAGATTATGTTCTTAAGCTTTTCGGCGTCTTGATCCACCATCGCCTGCATGCGTTCCTTGTCGAGTGCGATGACCCGCGCGCTATTTTCGCTCATTTGATAACTCCCCTATTGGATTGGTAGGAAGATGGTGCATACCCAACACATATGCAACCGACCATTGTCGATATTGCCTCAAGCAGCGTCAGATATGCCTTTCAAGACGAACGGCATCACGCCACCCGCTTCGAACCAGGCGATCTCCCGCGCGGTATCCAGACGGCAAAGCACATTTGCCTCGATAGTCGTACCGTCTGGTTTCGCAAAACACACAGAAACCGTCTGTCCTACCTCCATAGCCGTTGCAAAACCCGTTATACGAACGGTTTCTGAGCCATCAAGGCCAAGGGTCTTGCGGCTGACGCCGTCTTGAAACTGCAGGGGCAGGATGCCCATACCGACGAGGTTGCTGCGATGAATACGTTCAAAGCCTTCGGCTACAATGGCGCGCACACCAAGGAGATGCGGCCCCCGCGCCGCCCAGTCACGTGAAGATCCTGTACCGTACTCACGCCCAGCCACCACAACCAGCCCTCGTCCCTCGGCCCGGTAGCGCTCATGGGCTTCAAAAATCGTCATAAGGTCACCAGTCGGTTGATGAAGGGTCCAGCCGCCTTGATGCCTCGGCGTCATTTCATTTTGGATATGCGCATTGTTAAACGTACCACGCATCATGACCTCATGATTGGTACGGCGTTGGAGAAACCCGCTGAAATCGTTCGGAGGGGTGCCGCGGGCCGCCAAGTAATCTCCAGCGAGTGTTCCTTCCAGGATACGGGCACCCGGCGATATATGATCCGTCGTAACGTTGTCACCAAACATCGCGAGTATGGCAGCGCCCTCTATCTTTGGCGGCGATTGCGCCACGGCAGTCTCCAGAAAAGGTGGCTTTAGTATATACGTACTCTCTTTATCCCAGGCAAAAGCACCGCTGGCACCAGGATCAATGTCATCCCAAAGCAAGTTACCTTGTGAAATATCGGTATATCGCGCCGTAAATATATCCTGTGTTACATGATCCCGGACGGCTTTATCAATTTCGGCCGAAGTCGGCCAAATATCACGTAAATAGACGGGCTCACCATTATTGCCCTTACCCAGAGGTTCGACCGTTATATCCCGCACAACGGTGCCTAAAAGGGCGTAGGCGATGACTAAAGGCGGCGCGCCAAGATAGGCGAGACCAATCTGCGGATGGACACGTCCTTCGAAATTCCGGTTGCCCGACAACACGGCCGCGACCCTCCGACCGTTCTCTCGGATGTCGGCGGCGATCTGATCAGGCAAGGCACCCGAACCGCCACAACACGTCATGCAGCCGTATCCCGTCACTTGAAAGCCGAGCTCATTTAACGAATGCATTAGGCCGGCGCTCTCAAGGTAGTCACCAACGGCCCGTGAGCCTGGCGAAAGCGATGTCTTCACCCATGACTGGGTCGATAAGCCTTTCGCCCGCGCCTTCTTCGCAAGCAAACCCGCCGCCAGCATAACTCGCGGGTTAGACGTATTTGTGCAAGACGTGATCGCCGCGATGACAACATCACCATCGCGAACTGGCCCCTCCGGCCCGTTTGCTCTCTCACCTAAGACTTCCTTAGCAGAAATATGGGCTTGGCTAAGGCGAACCTGACTTTGCGGAAGTTTGGGCCCAGCGAGGCTGGCCTCTACCTCCCCAACGTCAAACTCGATAACGTCCGAATAAATTCTTTCAACCGTATCATCGCGCCACAAACCCTGAACCTTACAATAAGCCTCAACCAAGGGCACCCGATCATTGCGGCCGGTTAAACGGAGAAAATTTAACGTCTCTTCATCCGTAGGGAAGAAGCCCATGCTGGCACCGTATTCGGGCGCCATATTGGCGATGGTCGCACGTTCAGGCAGGCTCAGATTATCGAGCCCTGGGCCCACATACTCAACAAATTTCTGAACAACACCATGCTCCCGCAACCGTCGCGTCAGAGCAAGAACAAGATCCGTCGTGGTAGTACCCTCGCGCAAACGCCCAACCAAACGGACCCCAACCACATCCGGGATCGTCATGCTCACCGGCTCACCCAACATCGCCGACAGCGCTTCAATTGCGCCAACACCCCAGCCCATCACCGACAGAGCGTTGATCATTGGGGTATGACTGTCACCCGCGACCAAACTGTCAGGAAAGGCCACAAAGCCGTATTGGGGATGGAATTCCGACCAGACGACCTGAGCCAGGGCCTCCAGGTTAATCTGGTGACAGATGCCCTGGCCTGGCGGCAGCACTCGCATGTTACGAAATGCTCTCTGGGCCCATTTTGCTACCCTATACCGTTCGGTGTTACGTGCAAATTCCATCTCCATGTTTTGCGCCAAGGCATTCGGTTTGCCAGCGACGTCAACGATTACAGAATGATCCATTATGAAATCGACCGGCCGCACCGGATTGACAAGGTTAGGATCCTGGCCAGAGGCCGCCATGTGCTCGCGCATCGCCGCCAAATCGGCCAAGAGCGGAATACCGGATACGTCGTGCATCATAATACGAGTTGGATAGTAACTCGTCTCCGCAGGATTTGATCCGGCATCGGCCCACCGGGAAAAAGCTTTAATTGCCTCTCGTCCAACCGTCGCGCCATCTTCGTGCCGCAGAGCGTTCTCTAAAAGAACTTGCAGGGAATAGGGTAACCGTCCAACACCGCGAAGCCCGGCCGCTTCAGCCTTCGCCAAACTCCAAATCGTATAGCATTCCCCGCCAACCTGGAGGTCATCCAGCGCGCTGTAACTGTTCTCGTTAACCATAAGAATTATTTTACCAAGGGCATGACATTCTCCGCAAATTCCGCCATGCGGCCCAGCATCTCGGCTTTGTCGTTCGACCCAACGTTGACGATCATCGCGGTCACCCCGGTCTCAGCGAAAGCGGCTATATCCTCCGCCCGCTGTTGCGCCGACCCAGTAAACATCTGACGCCCGCCATCCACATGCCGCTGTTCAGTATCGCTATGAAAGGCGCAGTTATAAGACTGGGCGATCGTCGCCGGATCACGCCCTGCTTCTTCCGCCACCTGATGGAGTTTGGCAAGCCGGACAGCGTAAGTCTCTATCTTGTCCATGCGAAACTTCGGATTGCTGCCGAACGGATACCAGGCGTCACCATGCGAGACCGTACGTCTAATTGCTGCCATGCTTTCGCCGCCGATCCAGATCGGCGGATGCGGGTCCTGGACCGGACGCGGCTCGAGATCGACGCGATCGAATTTAAAATAATCACCAGAATACGACGGGTTTGGGTCCGTCCACGCGATTTTCATCACGTCGAGATATTCGTTGGTGACCTGGCCTCGGGCGTCAAAATCCGGCAGATTGAGGGCCTCGAACTCCTCACGCATCCATCCCGCACCACAGCCAATAGTAACCCGCCCACCGGACAATATGTCCGTGGTGGCAATTGATTTCGCCATGAAGAGAGGATTGCGATGCGGCACAACAATGACAGAGGTTAAAATACGGATTTTACTGGTCACTGCGGCCATCCAAGCCAAAACGGTAAACTGCTCCATGCAGTCAACCTCACCGTCGGAGGTCCAGCGAAACTCTCCAGTCTCGCTGTAAGGATAGTTTGGATCTATTTTGCGCGGCACCACGATGTGGTCAGAGACAGTCAAATAGCCATAGCCAAGCGCTTCCGCCTGTACCGCTATCTCCCGCATGGCCTCCGGTGTCGCCAGTGATCCCCGGTTCGGCATCGATAGTCCAAATTGCATTTCTCTCTCCCGTTCTCAAAAACCCTTGTTAAGAGAGACTATAGTTTCATTGCCACCGACACCTATCCTTATTGTAGAAAGCGAGGTCCTATGAAGGACATGGACGAAGTTAACACGGCGGACCGAACATGGGTCAAAATCACGAACGTGGAATGCATACCGCTCAACGTGCCGTTCAAAGTCCCGTTCAAGATTTCCACCGGCGCAGCCCGGCCAGTGGTCGAGACATTGATTGTCAAAGTGAATACTGATCAAGGTATTACCGGCATCGGCGAGACCCAAGCGTGGCGCCGTCAAGGGAGCGCCGAGACTCTCGAGGGACAGATTAACGTTATCAAAAATCATTTTGAGCCGCAGATGATCGGTCGCTCACCCTTTGATATAAATTCCATTATGCACAGCCTCAACGAAAGTATGTATCATAGCCATTATTCGCAAGCAGCTGTAGGCGATGCACTCCATGACGCGGTTGGCAAGTTGCTAAATGTGCCGGTTTACCAAATCCTTGGAGGGAAAACGCGCGACACAGTACGGGTCGCTGCTGTTCTTTCAATGAAGGGCACCGTGGAATCATTACTTGAGTCGGCAGACGATTTTTTCGAGCAGGGCTTCCGCCATCTAGTGCTAAAGATCGGCCTCGATTCAAAGGACGACCTGCGAAATGTGGAAGCACTCCGCACGCGTTTCGGTGCCGAGATCGCGCTTCGAGTGGACGCCAATGCCGCGCTCAATTATGACGACGCGCTAAGCCTCCTCTCGAAACTCGAGCATTTCGATATTGAGACAGTGGAGCAGCCGCTGGCGATATGGGATCTCGATGGCATGGCCGACCTCGCAAAAAAATTGCGCATGCCGTTCATGGCGGACGAATGCGTCACGACAGATCATGCCTTGATGGATATCATCGCGAAACGGGCCGCAAGCTCGGCGCAGACAAAGGTGGCCAAAAACGGCGGAATCTTTCATATCCAACGCCTTTGGCACATGCTGAGTGCGGCTGGCATGAGTATCAATCCAGGCAATCATCCGGCGACCAGCGTAGCCACCGCATCGGTGGCGCAGATGTGCGGCTCGTGGCCAACACCTTTGATGGCAGGTGTTTTTGCAGTAGGCGTCAGCGGGGCGTTAGCGGAAGATATTGTGCAGGATCCGATTCAGCACCAAAACGGTGAAATTCCTATCCCGGAAGGCCCCGGCCTGGGTGTTACCTTGGACGAGGAGGCCCTTTCACGTCTTCGAATCGACAAATAGCAGTAGATCATGACGGCAAAAAATTTAGATTGCGACCTCGCGGTTGTCGGTGGTGGCCTCGCGGGATTGACAGCCGGGGTAGCCGCCGCGGAAAGGGGCCTTAAGGTCCACGTTTTCGAAAGGAGTGCGGAAGAACACTATCCCTGTAATTCACGCTTCGCAGGGGGTGCATTTCATGTAGCCTATACAGATCCGACGTCGACGCCAGTCGATTTGATGGCCGCTATTAACCGGGTGACGCACGGCGAAGCCGCACCGGACCTCGCCGCCGCGATGGCCGAGAATGCTGGCCGCACAGTCTATTGGCTTCGCGATCACGGCATCGATTTTTCTCCAGGCCCGACGCCAATGCACAAATTTACTGTCACGCCACACCGGCCAATGTTGGCTGGGCTCGATTGGCCCAATTACGGCCCGGACGAGATGCTGAAGGCCCTGGCACAGAAACTAAAAGTGGCCGGCGGACGGCTCATCCAAAGAATGGAAGCACTCGACCTGATTATGCTCGAAGACAATTGCCGCGGGATCCATCTCCGGCTAGATGATCATAAGATAAACGTGTCCGCGAACGCCGTCTTAATAGCGGATGGTGGCTTTCAAGGTAATCCGTCAATGGTCGGCCGGTATATCGCGAAACGGCCCGACCTGCTCGTGCAACGTAGCGCGGGAAGCGCAACCGGCGACGGTATCCGCATGGCGGAAGCCGTGGGAGCCCGCCTCCTAATGATGGAACGGTTTTACGGACACTTTGTTGCACGCGAAGCGCTACAGCAGCCAGACGCCTTCAGTCCGTATCCACAAGTCGATCAAATCGCGGCGGCGGCTATCGTCATTGACAATACAGGGCGACGTTTCGTCGACGAAGGCCTCGGCGGCATCTACATGTCGAATGTCGTCTCGCGCTTCGACAACCCAGCTTCAACTTTTACGGTTTTCGACAGCGACATTTGGGAAAATGGGCCCGGCGTGAAATCTGTCTATCCAGCTAATCCAACGATTGAGCGTTCTGGCGGTAAAGTCTATCGCGCCGATAACCCGGTAGACCTCGCCCAGCAAATCGGCGTCGATCCAACAACCCTGACAGAGACAATCGAATGCTACAATGCTTGTCTCAAAGATAATAGCTTCGTCGCACAGGACATTTCCCGCACCAATCATGCCGTCCCAGCGGCTCCGCTCAACACCTCCGCATTGATGGCGCTCCCGTTAGCGGTGGGGATCACTAATACCATGGGTGGGATTGCGATTGATGGATCCATGCGGGTTTTGGACAAAAATAACAAGCCCATCGGCGGACTGTTCGCGGCTGGTGGGACGACCGGTGGCCTCGAGGGGGGGGGCACAATCGGCTATGTTGGCGGCCTTATCAAAGCTGCAGTGACAGGCCTACTGGCCGGCGAGGCTGCCTAGCCAGTCATATCCGCGATCCGGTCCGCGAGCGTGCAAATACGGCGCGCTTCTTCAACATGAAGATTCTCAATAAGCTGGCCATCCAGCAGAACAACTCCCTTGCCGGATTTTTCTGCCTCTTCGTGGACCGCTATCACCCGACGGCTCCACTGCACTTCCGCCGCATCCGGTGCAAATGCATTGTTTGCAGCTGCTATCGTCTTTGGATGAATAAGCGTCTTGCCATCAAATCCCATCTCCCGGCCCTGCTGGCAAACTTCCACTAAACCAGCGTCATCCGCCAAATCCAGATGGACACCATCCAAGATCGACAGGCCATTCGCCCGAGCCGCTAAAATACACCAGGATAGACTTGTCATGAACGGGGCCCGTGTCGGCGTATGCAGACAGTGCAAATCTTTCGCCAGATCGGATGTACCCATCACCAGAACATCGAGGCGAGGCGAGGCTGAAGCAATTTCCTCTGCCCTAAGGACGCCTTTCGGCGTCTCGATCATACACCAAATAGACATTGCGTCTGGCGCACCTACCGCGTGCAATCGCCTCTCAATCCAATCGATAATCTGCTTGTTCTCAACCTTAGGCAGAAGGATAGCATCGGCGCCCGATAGAGCAATTTCGCGCACGTCATCCTCTCCCCAAGGCGTGTTCAAACCGTTGACGCGGACAACGAGTTCGCGGTGCCCATAGCCGCCCGTCTTTATGGTTTTAATCACTTGTTGGCGCGCAGCCTCTTTCTCGCCAGGTGCAACGGCATCTTCCAGATCAAAAATCAAGGCATCCGCCGGCAAACCTCGGGCCTTCTCCAAAGCGCGCGCATTTGCGCCCGGCATAAAGAGAACGCTGCGTCTCGGTCGCACAAACTTCATTTCGCATCCTTCTTCTATAAGACTGGACAAGTCGGAAGTCCTGTCCCTGAATCTAAGTATGAGCGTTTTAATGATCCAGTCCCGCGTCGCAAGCGGGTATGTTGGCAATTCAGCTGCCGTTCCCTGCCTACAGCAATACGGCCTCGATTGTCTTTCGGTTGACACAGTGCACCTTTCAAATCACCCAGCCCACGGCAGCCATCGGGGCCGACAGGTGCCGCCCAAAGAGGTCGCCGAATTGATCCGCGGTATTTCAGAGCGCGGCATATTATCCGAGGTGCAGGCTATCCAATCTGGCTATCTTGGCTCCCTTGAGATGGGTCCAGTCCTCCTAGATGCAGTCGGTGCAGTTAAAAAGGTAGCGCCCTCGGCACCCTATTGCCTTGATCCTGTCATGGGTGATAACGGGACACTCTATGTGGAAGATGGTCTGGTCGACTTCTTTCGTACTATGGCGCTTCCAGCCGCCGACATCGCACTCCCAAATATCTTTGAAGCCGCGTGCCTACTTGGACGCCCAATAACGGGTCTGGAGGATGCCATAACTGCGGCGAGTGATTTGCAAAATTTTGGGCCCAAGTGCGTCATCTTAACAGGCATCGAGACACCGGCCGGCGTAACTAACATCGGTGCCCAGGGTACGAGTATTTGGCAAATTGAAACACCAAAGCTTGATGTTACGACATCTGGAGCAGGCGACGTATTCACTGCCGTCTTTCTTGGTTGTCTAGTTGGTCGTGGGGTCAGTTTTGAAACTGCGCTGGAGACGGCCTGTAATTTTGTGTTTGTGCTGTTGATGAAGACGAAGGAACTTGGCAAGCCCGATATCGCGCTGATTGAGTCACTCCAACACATTTCAACAACGAATTCGATTTATCACGTTACGTCAATTCACTGACTGATTATTCACAACGCGCTTATTATTTTTATCTCCGCCCATCAATAAAATTGGCCCAATTAGGCGACCCTATTCTGCAAGTACCGCTCGACCAAGGCCTCAGCAATCTGGACAGTGTTTAGGGCCGCACCCTTTCGAAGATTGTCCGCGACGATCCAAATCGCCAACCCGTTCTCAACAGTAGGGTCAGACCGAATACGACTTACATAAACGTCATCTTCTGTCGCGCTTTCTTCCGGCGTTACATAACCCTCGTCAGCACGATGGTCCACCACCACAACACCTGGCGCAGCCGACAAAACCTCGCGGGCGATATCCTCATCGATTGGATTTTCAAACTCGAGATGAACCGCTTCCGCATGACCTATAAAGACAGGCACGCGCACACAAGTGGCGATAACGGCAATATTGGGATCAAGGATTTTCTTGGTTTCCGCGACCATTTTCCACTCCTCCTTCGTGGATCCATCATCCATAAACTTATCGATGTGGGGTATCACATTGAAGGAAATGCGCTTGGTAAAGACTTCAGGCTGGATTGGGTCGTTGACGTAAACCTGGCGCGTCTGATTGAAGAGCTCATCCATACCAGCACGGCCAGCCCCCGATACCGATTGATAGGTGCTGACGACAACCCGCTTAATCTTCGCCACATCGTGCAACGGCTTAAGGGCAACGACCATTTGAATGGTTGAACAATTTGGGTTCGCGATAATATTCCGCTCGGCATATCCATCTAGTGCCTGCGGGTTAACTTCCGGCACCACCAACGGCACGTCTGGATGCATTCGAAAATGGGACGTGTTGTCAATGACCACACATCCAGCAGTAGCTGCCCGCGGAGCATGTTCCGCCGAAACCGCGCCCCCGGGAGAGAATAGACCGAGGTCAGTGCCTTTAAAGTCGAAATGATTCAAGGCCTGCACAGTGAGAGTATCATCCTCTCCATACGACACTTCTTTGCCAATGGACGCTTCGGAAGCCAGCGGAATAACCTCATCCGCCGGAAAATTCCTTTCATGCAGGATATTTAAAATCTCGCGACCCACATTCCCGGTGGCGCCTGCGACGGCAACTTTGTAACCCATGGCTTGATACTCGTGTTAATTTCAGTCGGTGACTTATGATTCCTAATCTCGGAATGCAAGCCGAAACACAATCAAACCAGTTCACAAAACCGCAGGTTTTTTATGAATGTGGTTAATCATAATCGTACTCACGCAAAATTAGTTGGTTACTTACGCCGCGTTTCCGCACGGTCTGTTTAAGCGCTATTCGAATCCGTTTACCCGTAGCATCGATTATCCCGTAATAATGATTCATCATTTGGTGCTAACCGCAAAATCACAACGCAGCTTTTGAGTTCTAGAACACAATAGATGCCACTCTGGCGAACAGACGCGGCATCACTTACCTCATAACACTATCCTCAAAGTAGATTGCGCGTGCATCCTATACGGGAACAATAGTCAGAGAGATTGCCTAACTCGTACTAGGCGCTTAAGCGATCCAGTTCCTCCAGCAATGCGTCGCCCATCGCTTCAGTCGACACCGAAATATCACCGTCACCCACTATATCAGGGGTGCGGACGCCACTTCGCAAGACATTGGCCACGGCCTGATCAACCAAGTCTGCTTCTTCGCCAAGACCAAAGGAGTAACGCAGCATCATGGAATAACTGAGCAGGCAAGCACACGGGTTGGCTTTCCCCTCACCAGCGATATCAGGCGCGCTGCCGTGCACTGGCTCGTAAAGCGCTTTTCTGCGTCCGGCCGCATCCGGCGAACCCAGCGAAGCCGACGGCAGCATGCCAATCGAACCGGTCAACATGGCAGCACAGTCGGAGAGAATATCGCCAAAGAGATTATCAGTAACAATGACATCGAACTGCTTAGGGTTCCGCACAAGCTGCATCGCACAATTGTCCGCATACATATGCTCAAGTTCGACGTCCGCGTATGAATCTTTATGCAATTCGGTAACTATCTCGCGCCAGAAAACGCCGCTCTCCATGACATTAGCTTTTTCAACCGAATGCACTTTATGATTTCGCTCGCGAGCAAGTTCGAACCCAACTGCCGCGACACGCCGAATCTCATCTTCATCATAGGTCTGCGTGTCGAAACCCCGGCGTTTCCCGTTTGACATAGTTTCAACACCACGCGGTTCACCAAAATAGATGCCGCCGGTTAGCTCACGGACGATGAGCATGTCCAGTCCTTTAACGACATTTTCCTTAAGCGAGGAAGCATCCAAGAGACCTTCAAATGTCAGTGCTGGACGCAAATTTGCAAAAAGCTCCATTTCCCTTCTTAATTTCAATAGACCCGCCTCAGGCCTCTTATCTCGTGGCACATTATCGTATTTAGGCCCACCAATAGACCCAAACATTACCGCATCGGCCTCCATCGCTGATGCCAGAGTTTCGTCCGTCAGGGGTGTGCCATGCGCATCATACGCGGCGCCTCCTACAAGGTCTTGCTTTACATCAAAGCCGACGGCTCGATTGTCACCAAACCAATTAACGACGCGCAAAACCTGTCCCATTACTTCGGGACCAATACCGTCGCCCGGTAAGACCAAGAGCTTTTTATTTGCCGCCATGACTTCCGTACTCCAGTAATTCTTATATCCGTAACGACACGCCTAGATTGCCTTGTCAGATACCCGTGCCTGTTTCAAGCCAACCCAATTCCTGCTTCCGTTTATTCTCAAAACTGCTGATCAATCCATCTTTTTGCAGGGTCAATCCGACATCGTCGAGACCATTTAACAGGCAGTGCCGGCGAAATTCATCAAAATCAAAGTTGACGATCGGACCATTAGGTCTCTGTATCTGCTGCTTTTCGAGATCGATCGTCAGCCTGGGGTTCTCCGCGTCTTTAGCGTCCGCCATTAAAGCATCGAGCTCTTCACGACTTACCCGAATTGGCACTAGTCCGTTTTTCATACTGTTGTTATAGAAGATGTCGCCGAAACTGGTCGAGATAACGCTTCGGATGCCAAAATCCGTTAGAGCCCAGGGCGCATGCTCCCGCGAGGAACCACAGCCAAAATTGTCGCCCGCAATGATGATCTGAGCATTGCGATACGGTTCCTGATTCAGAATAAAGTCCGGTTTCTCATTTCCGTTGACATCGTAACGCGCCTCCTCAAAAGCAAACTTCCCTAAGCCCGTGCGCTTAATGGTGCGCAAGTGCAATTTTGGGATAATCTGATCCGTATCAATATTGATCCGATCCATCGGCGCAGCAACGCCGGTCAACTTTGTAAATTTTTGCATTGCACTTACCCCTTCCTAGACGCGCCGCCGATTTCGCAACGCCCAAATAACAGCGGGATCCGGACTGTTTTCTGTTGGCCAATCATTGTTGCTCATAGACGGGCGGCGCCACCCGCCAGAAGAAAGACTTTCTTCAATAAACCAGCCATTCCGACGCAAATCGCGACCGAATAGCTGATCAACGTTGGTTAACCCTCCCGGCTTCTGACCATTAGGTGTCCGTTTCGTCATGACGTCATACCGCGAATATCCGTGAGCTTGCCGGTGATCGCTGCCGCTGCCGCCATGGCCGGGCTTACCAAATGCGTCCGACCACCCCGACCTTGACGGCCTTCAAAGTTACGGTTCGACGTTGCTGCGCAGCGCTCGCCCGGCTGTAACCGGTCTACGTTCATAGCAAGGCACATGGAACAGCCAGGTTCGCGCCAATCGAAGCCAGCATCGATAAGGATTTGCGCTAAACCTTCTTCTTCAGCCTGTTGCTTCACGAGACCAGACCCCGGCACGATCAAGGTCCGAATACCTTCCTTCACCTTGCGACCCTTCGCAACTTCGGCAACAGCCCGTATATCTTCGATACGCCCATTAGTGCAGGCGCCAACGAAAACCGTGTCTATTTCGATATCGGTCATTCTGGTGCCAGGCTTCAGGCCCATGTAATCGTTTGAGCGTTTAATCGCCGCAGCTTTATCTTCGTTCGGCGCGTCTTTGGGATTCGGAACGACACCAGAAATGGGCACAACGTCTTCCGGACTGGTGCCCCACGTAACCTGCGGCTCAATTTCACTTACATCGAGGATAACTTCAGTATCATAAGTCGCACCTTGGTCCGAGGGCAGCGTCTTCCAATAAGCGACAGCGGCATCCCAATCCGCACCTTCCGGCGCGAAGGGCCTGCCCTTTAGATATTCGAAAGTTTTCGCATCTGGCGCAATAAGTCCCGCCCGTGCCCCCGCCTCAATACTCATGTTCGAAACAGTCATCCGGCCTTCCATCGACAGCGCAGCAATCGCCGGGCCGGTATACTCGATTACGTGACCAGTGCCACCACCAGTGCCAATCTTGCCGATCAGCGACAGGATCAAGTCTTTTGCTGTACAAGCCAACGGCAATTCGCCATTTACAGTGACGCGCATGCTTTTAACGGGTGACTGCAAGAGCGTTTGGCTCGCCATAACATGCTCTACTTCAGACGTGCCTATACCGAAGGCAAGCGCGCCAAAAGCACCGTGGGTCGCTGTATGACTATCGCCGCAGACCAAGGTCACACCCGGAAGGGTAAAACCCTGTTCAGGGCCGATGATATGCACAATCCCGTTGCGAGGGTCGTCGACTTCGAATAGCTGGACGCCAAACTCAGCGCAATTACGGCGAAGCGTATCGACCTGTAATTGCGAGTCTTCGGGAATTTCCTCATCGCGGTTAGTTGCTATATTATGATCGATCACAGCGAGCGTCAGTTCCGGTCGGCGCACTCTGCGCCCCGACAACTTCAACCCTTCGAAGGGCTGTGGGCTCGTCACCTCGTGAATGATATGTCGATCTATATAGAGAAGGCAGGTGCCATCCACTTGTTGGTCAACCAAATGAGATTCCCAGATCTTATCTAGCAGCGTACGCGGTGCAGCCATGTTCCGTCCCTATATCTCTAGCCAGACTATATCTTTTCCTGAAGCGCGTGTTGTTCAATCCTTGCTCACAGGGCCCTCGGCTACAGGCTCATTTGCCGCTTTGCCCGTTGTCGGCACGTCAACGTCCCGGCGGGTCGTCTTCTCAGCAATCCTTGCGCTCTTACCACGACGGCCGCGCAGATAGTAGAGCTTGGCACGGCGAACATCACCACGGCGGACGACGTCGATCGACTCAATCCGCGGGCTGTAGAGTGGAAATACACGCTCAACCCCTTCGCCATAACTGATTTTACGGACCGTAAAGGCACTGTTCAGGCCCGAATTGCGGCGCGCAATACACACGCCCTCAAATGCCTGCACACGCTCTCGCGTGCCCTCGACAACCTTCACGTTGACACGCAACGTGTCACCAGGCCCAAATTCCGGCACCGGGCGCTCCTGTGTCAGTTTCTCTAACTGTTCGGCTTCCAATTGTTCGATAATGTTCATGACGAAACCCTCGCTTCGTTTAGTCCAGCAACATACCGTGACCAGAGATCGACACGCCGCTCACGCGTCACTCTCTGCGCCTCAGTAAGACGCCAGTGTTGAATTCGTTTGTGGTGACCGCTGAGTAAAACTCCGGGCACCTTTCTGTCACCCCACTCAGCAGGACGCGTATATTGCGGGTACTCCAAGAGACCCGCCTTAAAACTCTCTTCCGACAGCGAATCAACTGCGCCGAGAACGCACGGCAGCAGACGTACGCAGGCATCAATCAAAGACATTGCTGCATATTCGCCACCCGAGAGAACAAAATCACCTAGGCTGATTTGCTGCATCCCACGCGCCTCAATAACACGCTCATCTAAACCCTCATAGCGACCGCACAGCAAGACTACACCATCACCAACGGCCAGCTCTTCGACTACTGATTGATCGAGGCGTCGGCCTCGGGGCGAAAGGTAAATTTCCGGTCGGCCCCCTGAATTCACCGCCTCCAGCGCAGAATTTACAACATCGGCCCGCATTACCATACCAGGTCCACCGCCGAAAGGTGTGTCGTCTACACTGCGGTGTCTGCCAATAGCGTGATCACGTATATCACGCACCTCCAACGACCACTTGCCATCCTTCAAGGCGGCACCCGGCAGCGAATGGCCAAGCAAACCTGGAAACGTTCCAGGGAAAAGCGTTAGAACTGTGGCTGACCAGGTCATGATGACCCCTCGCTGTCACTTTCAACTTTTTCTTTCATTAACGACGCCGATTCAGATTCACCAAACATCTCCGGCGGCTCGACCAAAACCCAGCCGGCATCCAAATCGATCTCCGGCACCACCTCTTTCGTAAACGGCAGGAGTACGTCGCCACTCCCATCCAACATAAATTCAATCATATGGCCAGCGCCGAAGTCGTGGAGCGCTTTAACCATCCCGTAAGGTTTCCCGTCCGGCAGCACCGCGCTCAGACCGATGAGATCGGCATAATAAAACTCTTCGTCATCTTCAATCTGTGGCAACTGGTCTCGGCCAACAAAAAGTTCGACTCCGCGCAGCGCTTCCGCGGCATCACGGTCGCGCACACCTTCGACCTTGGCGAGCAAGACGCCTTTTGCCTTGCCGACGAACTGCAGGCAGTATTCGTTCCTGCCACTCACGTCCGTCAATGGCACATAAGCAGCAATGTCTTCGGGCGCGGCAGTGAAGCTCTTTACTCGAACCTGGCCGCGCACGCCGTGGGAGGCCGTTATCACACCGACGCACAACCTACGGCTCGATATATCGAGTGCCTCTTTCGTCACAATCCGCCTCTAACTAGCTTTCGTCTTTGGTTTGTTCCTCAGCCGGCGCTTCCTCGGCCGGCGCTTCCTCGGCCGGCGCTTCCTCGGCCGGCGCTTCGGTAGCGGCAGCAGCTTTCTCTTCGGCTTCCTTCAAACGTTCCTGCGCCTTCGCCTTAGGTTGATTCTTTTTCGTTTGCTCTGGAATTTCACGCTTTCCAATGATGTCGGCCGTTCCAAGAAAGCGTGCAACACGATCAGACGGCTGCGCGCCAACCGACAACCAATGTTGGATGCGCTCAGTCTTCAATTCGATCCGCTCCGGATGCTCTTTTGGGAGCATCGGATTATAAGTACCGACCCGCTCGATAAACCGGCCATCCCGCGGCATACGAGAATCTGCTACAACGATCCGATAAAAGGGGCGTTTTTTAGCACCTCCACGCGCTAGTCTAATCTTCAAGGACATATGGTCGTTTCTCCAACTTAAGTTAAACGTTTTGAGTAGAGCCGGTTCTCTAGCTGAAGCCAGGTGGAAGACCACCTTGCGGCATGCCGGGGAGTCCATGGCGCATCATACCCTTATTCCCCATTTTCCCGACTTTTTTCATCATCTTGTTCATCATCTGAAACTGCTTTAGCAGCTTGTTAACATCCTGAACCGACGTACCTGACCCAGCTGCGATCCGACGTTTACGGGAGGCCTGTATAAGTTTCGGACGAGTACGTTCATTCTGTGTCATCGAAGAAATAATCGCGCGTTGACGTCGGACCATCGTCTCGTCAAGGTTTGCCTCAGCCATCTGCTTCTGAGCCTTAGCGACGCCCGGCAACATGCCCATTATACCGCCAAGGCCGCCCATCTTCTGCAACTGATCCAACTGATCGGCGAGATCATCGAGATCCATATCACCTTTTTTTAGCTTTTTTGCGAGTTTCTCTGCCTTTTCCGTCTCAACAGTTTCGGAAACCTTTTCAACCAGGCTAACGACATCGCCCATCCCAAGAATTCGGTTCGCGATCCGGTCCGGGTGAAATGGCTCGAATTCATCAAGCTTTTCACCAACACCAATCATCTTTATCGGACAACCAGTAACTGCCCGCATCGACAAGGCGGCGCCCCCGCGCGCATCGCCATCAACACGTGTCAGAACAATGCCCGTCAGCCCAACGCGTTCGTTAAAATTCTGCGCGACGTTTACCGCGTCCTGACCTGTCATAGCATCAGCCACAAGCAAAACTTCGTGCGGTTCGCTGACACTGCGGACTGCGGCAACTTCATCCATCAACATCTCATCAACGTGAAGTCGGCCCGCTGTATCGAGAATGACTACATCATAACCACCAAGGCGTCCGGCCTGCATGGCGCGTTTCGCAATATCGACGGGTTGCTGGCCATCAACAACTGGCAGCGTGACGACTTCAGCCTGTTCACCCAAAATCGCCAATTGCTGCTGCGCAGCCGGCCGATAAACATCCAACGACGCCATCAAAACTTTCTGTTTGTCCCGAGTTTTTAAACGTAACCCTAACTTAGCTGCGGAGGTCGTCTTTCCAGAACCTTGCAATCCAACAAGAAGGATGGCTACTGGGGGGGGTGCCGCCAAACTTATGCCAGCCTCTTCATCATCCCCCAATATGGCGACTAATTCGTCATGGACAATCTTAACGACCATCTGACCCGGCGTAACAGACCGCAAGACCTCGCGCCCGCATGCTGCCGGCTTAACCTTTGCGATGAAGTCACGGACAACTGGAAGTGCCACGTCAGCTTCCAGCATCGCCACACGAATCTCTCGCATCGCTTCATCGACGTCCTGCTCTTTCAAGACCCCGCGGCGTGTGAGGCTATCGAAAATACCTCCAAGGCGATCACTCAGCGCATCAAACATCTTATCCACACTCAACAAACAGTAAAACGCCAACAGCGCCAGTGCGCGAAAACTCGCGGACTGGCGGGGCCCCTTAGGGCCGGGAAATTAGCGTTCCCAGGAAATTAACACCGGCTACTACGCCTGTGCGGCAACCAAGTCAAGCGTCGCTTAGGGATCCCTGGTTAAAAATGCACGTACTATTATGACGCCTATTGCAAATAATTTAGAAAGTTGTTTAACGCAACCAATCTCGCAAACCGGTAGACAGCACGCCCTCCCACCCCCTATAAGGCTCTCAAAAATACTGATTTGTGCGCGGAGCGTGATTGCAATGTCGATGGTACCTTTTACGAAGATGCACGGCGCGGGGAACGACTTCGTCGTGATAGATCAGCGGGCGCATCAATTAAACTTATCAGCAAAAACATTTGCGGTTATTGCCGACCGTCACCGCGGAATTGGTTGTGACCAAATAATTTCAATTGAATCGTCACAAAATGGCGCTGATGTCCGCTTCAGATTCCATAACGCGGACGGCAGCGAAGCTGGTACCTGCGGCAATGGCGCACGCTGCGCCGCATCGAAGGTAATGGATGAAGACGGAACCAGCACACTTTCCATCGAAACACATTCTGCTATCCTTAGTGCCGAACGGGCGGCTAGCGGCGAAATAACCATCGATATGGGGCCCGCCCATTTGGATTGGAAAAATATTCCACTCTCAAAAGCGATTAAAACCTGCAGTCTGCCGTCCTTAATCGACGGGTTAGCCGCACCGATCGCTGTTGGCATTGGCAATCCGCACTGTGTTTTCTTTGTCGATGACGCGGAAGCAATCGAAATTGAATTACATGGACCCATTATTGAACATCATCCGCTGTTTCCAGAACGGACGAATGTCGAATTTGTTTCACTTCTTGATGGTAACCGCATGCGCCTCCGGGTATGGGAGCGCGGTGTTGGCGTTACACTCGCCTGCGGCAGTGGCGTCTGTGCCGTTGTGGTGGCGGCGATCCGGCGGAGATTAATCAAGGGACGGTCCGCCGAAATTGTCGCTGATGGCGGCATACTCTCGGCATCCTGGCGCGAAGACGGTAATGTGCTGCTCACCGGACCGGTCGCGACAAGCTTTCTCGGCACTTTTGGAACCAGTCTTATATAATGAAACGCAAGCCGCAAATTTTTACCTTTGGCTGTCGGCTAAATGCCTATGAATCTGAGGTAATACGCAGCAACCTTTTGAATACACCAGCAGAAGATATGGTGGTGATCAACACATGCTCAGTCACCCATGAGGCGGAACGACAGGCCCGACAGGCCATCCGGCGCGCTCGGCGAGACAATCCTTCAGCAGAAATCATTGTCACCGGCTGCGCAGCGCAAGTAGATCCAGCTTCTTTTGCCGGAATGCCGGAAGTCGATCGTGTTTTGGGAAATATTGAAAAACTTCACCTCGCGAGCTACAGATCTGCGGAACCGGTCCTCGTTAATAATATTATGTCTATCCGCGAGACTGCCGGCCACCTCTTACAGGGTTTCGAGGACCGTGCCCGTGCCATCGTCCAGGTTCAGCAAGGCTGCGATCACCGCTGCACGTTCTGCATTATCCCGTTTGGCCGCGGCAACAGCCGTTCCGTGCCGATTGGACAGGTCGTTACACAGGTACGCCAACTAGTGGAGAACGGTTATGTGGAAATTGTCTTAAGCGGAGTTGACATCTCCTCTTATGGGGATGACTTGCCCGGACAACCTAGCCTAGGTCAAATGATCCGCCGCTTGCTCGCACAACTGCCTGAACTGAGGCGATTGCGAATTTCATCAATTGACTGCATCGAGATCGACGACGACCTAAAGAGGGTCATCGCTGAAGAAGAACGGCTGATGCCGCATCTGCATCTCTCCTTGCAATCGGGTGACAATATGATTTTAAAACGTATGAAACGGCGGCACAGCCGCCAAGATGCTGTGCACCTCTGCGACGAGCTGCGGTCCTTGCGGCCAGATATAGTCTTTGGTGCCGATCTGATCGCCGGATTTCCGACCGAAACCGATAAGATGTTTCGAAAGAGTTTAACTTTGATCGAAGATTGTGGTCTTACATGGCTACATGTCTTCCCATATTCCGAGCGCAGCGGAACACCTGCGGCGAAAATGCCACCCATCGACAAAACAGTTCGAAAGGCCCGTGCAGCCAGCTTGCGTGATGCTGGCGCTGGGGCAGTCCGCAATTACCTTGAAAGCCGCATAGGGCAAATAGAAGCGGTCCTGATTGAGAAATCAAATTTTGGGCGGACTGCTCATTTCGCACCTATCCACGTTAGCGGGGATATTATGCCTGGAAAAATTGTGATGGCTCGCGTTACGAGTATCAATAAAAATAAAACGCTTCAGGCAACAGCCATACACCGAGACACCGCATGAACGGCGGCTGGCTTTCCCGACTTAAATCGGGCCTTTCAAAATCCTCGCTGCGTCTTGTTGATGGGATTGCTGGCGTCTTCAAGCGGCGTCGCCTAGACGCGGCGGCTATTGAGGGACTTGAAGATATTTTGGTTATGGCAGATCTAGGCCCAGCAACTGCCGCGCGGCTGGCAGGGCAGCTGGCGGCCCGACGTATCGAAAGAGACGTCGAAGCGGACGAAGTACGCGAAATGTTAGCCAACGATATTACCACAATTTTGGAACCGGTGGCAGAACCCCTGCTTATCGGCGATAACAAGCCACACATCGTGCTGGTCGTTGGCGTGAATGGTACCGGTAAGACAACAACTATTGGGAAATTGGCAAAACAACTTGTCGACGAAGGTCGCTCGGTTCTTCTAGCGGCGGGCGATACGTTCCGAGCCGCTGCGATTGAGCAACTAGGCGTCTGGGGAGCGCGCGCCGGTTGCCGCATAATTGCCCGTGAGGCCGGCAGCGACCCCTCGGGTTTGGTATACGAGTCGATAGAGCAAGCGCGTATATCAAATGTTGACGTTCTCCTGATTGATACAGCCGGACGCCTCCACAATAAAGCCGACCTTATGGCGGAGCTCGAAAAAATTCAGCGCGTTATTGCCAAGTTAGATCCGGCAGCGCCGCACGAAGTACTCATGGTTCTCGACGCTACGACAGGTCAAAACGCCATCGCACAAGTCGAGACGTTCCAGAAGATGATATCGATTACCGGCCTAGTGGTCACAAAGCTCGACGGCACAGCGAAAGGCGGTGTGTTAGTCGCGCTAGCGGACCGGTTCGAATTACCGGTCCGCGCCATTGGCGTCGGTGAAGGAGTGGAAGACCTCCGCGCCTTCTCAGCTCGTGATTTCGCCCTCAATCTCATGGGAGTGGACACTGATAGGCCGGCAGCTTAGGCAGCAATCGCGAGATTAGCTTAACAATTCTTCTTACCCAGGTCGTACCAATGTGAAAGTTTCCTACCTATCGATTTCAAGTAGCCAGAACGAATCTTATCAATTCCAGAAAGTCTCACGTCATCGTAGGCAAAGTAGCGGTTTAAGCATCCCAGGACCACAATCGCACAGAGCAAGCTCGCCTCACATAAACAAGCATTCTCTGCCAACATAAGGGTCTACTATTAAAATAACACCCCGCAGCTACTCTAATTAAATTCGACCCATACGCGCCAGCAGATTCAGAAAATTAGCGTCATTTAGTTGAACCTTATACACACAGTGTAAACCAATTTTCCGATCAAACGAGTATATTGAGATAATAGCCCGGCGGAACATCGGTACGCGGCCCATTTGTATCTGCCGCAAGCAGCTGCGCCAAGCGATCAATCGCCGCTTCAATATCCGTGGAGTCGGCAAAATAGCGTCGCCTGCCACTAGGCGATGGTGAATTTATTGGGCGCGTGTTTTGTTCGCGCGGGCTCGCCTGCCCAATTTCGCCTATAGCGGTCCCGGCAGGCGGAATTCTGGATCCTTCCGAAGACATATGAGAGATTAATCCTAAAGCTGGTCATGCCGCAATAGCCGTTAAAAGGGCATCTCTCGGTTCGCCCACTCACATGACATTTCCGTTGAACAAATAAAGCCAAATGAAACTGGTTTATCCTGCGCCGTAGTTAGTTAATTGACGCAATCTATAACCTTCTGGCAAAAGCCTCTATGTATGGCAATGTTCTTTTCGTAGTCATTCTCCAAGAGGCCCATCGGCATTAGCCTGCAATCGCTTGGCTTTTGATTAACACTCGCGCCACTTATCTATGTGTCTTAGAAATATCGAAGACTTTTAATTCCACCACGGAATAAAATATAAAAACACCATGAATCACACACCACGCCCTTGGCTGAAACCACTGGTCGACTTCGGCCCTTTAGCAGTATTTCTTTTGCTCTACTGGCAATACAATCTATTCACCGCGACCGGCGGCCTCATGTTAGCAGTGACACTAGGCCTTGCACTTTCCTATAGCCTAGAACGCACGGTGCCGATTATGCCACTGGTTACGGCCGGCCTCGTTCTAGTCTTCGGGGGATTGACCTTGTGGTTGGATGACGAGCGCTTCATCAAGATGAAGCCGACGATCGTCCAAGGCCTCTTTGCTATAGTGATGTTTGGGGGGCTCCTCTTCAACCGTCCCGTCCTTAAACCACTGTTCGGCCAAGCTTGGCAGCTAAACGACGAAGGTTGGCGAAAACTGACATATAGATTTGGCGTATTCTTCCTCGTCTCCGGCATCCTGAACGAAATCGTATGGCGTACGCAAAGCACGGATATTTGGGTAAACTTTAAGGTTTTCGGCCTGATGGGCCTCACCCTCGTGTTTATAATGACCCAGGTGCCAATGATCCAAAGGTATCAGATTGCCCCAGAGGAGGACGAAAGCGGCGAGAACAAAAACTAAAAGCTCCCAAAATCACCTTGGGGATTACTGTGTGGTGCAAATTCCTTGATGCCTTCGACGGCCCGATAGTGATTGAGCGCCCAATGAACCGACGGAAAAGCTATATCGTCCCAAGGAATGTTGTCCCAAGCAAAAAGGGCAACCTCCTGAGTTTCTTCACCGACACCAAAATCCGGTTCCGATAAACTCGCTCGATAGATAATTTGTACCTGGCTTATACGCGGTACGTTATAGATTCCTAGAACTCGATCGATATCGATCTCTGCACAGACTTCCTCACGGGCTTCGCGCCGCGCACCGTCCACAACAGTTTCATTTAGCTCGAGATAGCCCGCCGGTATGGTCCAATAGCCTCGGCGGGGATTGATATCACGCCTGCACAAAAGAATTTTTTTATCATAGCCAACGACCGAGCCGACAACGATTTTGGGGTTCTCATAATTAATGAAGCCACAATCTGGGCAGACTAATCTTTCGCGATTGTCGCCCTCCGGAATTTCAAGGACGCGGGGGCCGCCTTCAGCTGTAATGTCAGATGCAGGTGTCATATTGCGAAGTCGACCCTCTAAGTTGCACGTAGCGGCGCATAGCACATGGTGAAACCCACTTGGGTATCTTTAGTCTCAGCTAGTGCCAGGTGATACTTTCCAGGCGGCACTTCAGTTTTCACCTGACGACATGCGAAATAAACCACAGATCTCGGCTCCGGAATTTCTGATGGACCTATGTTGGGACCTATACCTGAGAAGGAGACAAACATAATAACTTTAATAATTTTCGCCACGTTCAGATACTAACGCGAAAAGGGGGCCAATTTGTTATTTATTTAGCGCGGCGACACCCGGCAACTCAGAGCCCTCCATCCATTCGAGAAACGCCCCCCCGGCCGTTGACACATAGCTGAAGTCATCTATCGCATCCGCGCGACGCAGAGCCGCCACCGTATCACCACCACCGGCGACTGAAACCAGGGAACCCAACGCTGTCAATTCCGCAGCCCGTTGTGCTACGGCATTCGTCCCGGCATCGAAAGGCGTAACCTCAAATGCGCCTAGCGGGCCGTTCCACAGCAAGGTCCCACAATTTTCCAGATGCCGGTTCAGGGCAGCGCGCGTTTCGGGACCGACGTCGAGGATCATCTGGCTTGGCGGAACGGCGGCAATCGGTGCGACTTTAGTGGCAATTCCCTCTTCCAATCCAGCAGCGATGACAACATCGGTCGGCAGCACGATGCGGCAGCCAATCTCGTCGGCACGCGCCATAATTTCCCGGGCCGTGTCAGCTAATTCCTTTTCACAAAGGCTGGCGCCAATATCGGTACCGAGGGCAAACAGAAATGTATTGGCCATACCGCCGCCGATTATCAAAGAATCAACCTTATGAAGAAGGTGCCCAAGAACCGACAGTTTCGTCGAAACCTTGGCGCCACCCACAAGAGCCACAACCGGCTTTTTCGGCACTTCGAGCGCCGCAGACAGGGCTTCCAATTCAGCCTGCATGCCACGCCCAGCATAAGCCTGGAGGACGCCGGCAATTCCCGCTGTCGAAGCATGTGCACGGTGGGACACCGAAAACCCATCGTTCACGAATAGGTCTGCATTTTTCGCCAAGGCGGCAATAAAGGTTGGGTCATTAGCCTCCTCGCCCTTATGAAACCGAATATTTTCCAGTAAAACTATCCCGCCGTCCGGCAGCGCCTCAATAGCGCTTTTGGCTTCGGCACCAATGCAGTCGTCAGCAAAGGCGACGGCCCGTCCACCCAAGGCTATCGACAAAGCGTCAGCGATTGGCCGCAAACTCAATTCCGGCCTCACCTCTCCTTGCGGGCGGCCAAGATGGGAGACGATGGCGACGCGAGCACCCTTATCGCTGAGCTCCCGCACGGTCGCCGCAAAGCGATCCAACCGCGTGCTGTCTGTAATGGCACCACCTTGCATTGGCACATTTAAATCGCCGCGCACGATCACGCGGCGACCGCGACAGTCGATCTCATCTAAATTCTTAAACATCTGACCCTCCCAAATAACCATCCCCGACTACCCGATAAAGCTGACTGCTGCAATCCGCCGCCTTGATTGTTTAAGCATTTTTGCGACATGATCTTCCAACCAGAGGACCACTATATGCCAGCACAATTAGACAAGTATATCTATCAGGCAACACAGAAGTTGCGGTCGGCATGGTATTCCGCACATTATGCTGCTGCCCTGCGGTTGGCACCGGCATTTGACTATCAGGAAGACGGCCCCCTGCCGAGCTGGCGCGCGATCTATGCCGATCTCAATAATTTGTTAGTGCGGGATTGGAGCAATATCCGAAAAGGGCTCTATCCAGCCCCACCACTAACGGAAATGAATCCTATTTCCAATGCACGAAAGTCCCTCGCTTTTTTTCGGGACCTTTCAGCCGTCAATCGCCGCCGCCACGCGGGAATTGGTCAAGAAGTTTTTAAACCTGGCCTGCGCGGCCACTATCCTCGCTATTTTTTGCAGAATTTCCACTACCAGAGTGGTGGATATCTGACGGATGAATCGGCAGCGCTCTATGATCATCAAGTCGAAGTGCTCTTCGTCGGCGGTGCAGACGCGATGCGACGGCAATGCCTTGGATCACTATTACAATTTATACAGTCCGCCACTGTCCAGGAGACAAAACATCTCGATGTCGCCTGCGGGACGGGACGATTTCTTGCGATGCTTAAAGATGCCAGACCGCGTATACGCGTTGCCGGCGCTGATCTCAGCTTGCCGTATCTTCGGGAAGCGCGGCGCGGCCTTATGGAGTGGTCTCGAACAGGACTTATTCAGACCAACGCCGAAGCGCTTCCCTTCGCTGATGCAAGCCATGAAACCTTAAGTTGCGTCTTCTTATTCCATGAATTACCACGACAGGTTAGACGTCAAGTCGCAGCCGAGATGTCGCGCGTCTTAAAGCCAGGCGGGCGGCTGTTCTTCCTAGATTCGATGCAGATCGGTGATCGGCCTGACTACGACGCCTTGCTTCGGCGATTTCCCCTCGCGTTCCATGAACCTTATTACCATGATTTCATCACAAGCGATCTCACCGAACTGTTCGAACAATCGGGATTACGCATCCTGAGGACGCAGCGAGAATTTTTTGCTAAATTGATTGTAGCCGAAAAACCAGAGGCTTCGGCTAACGCCTAGCGGCCCGCATCAGTTTTTATTTATCGACTTCGCCCCCTCCTTAAACAATCTTAAATCACTCACTAAGGAAATCAGGTAAGTTTGATCAAGACGCACTCAATGCATCAATCCTTACGCCTCAACTGTCCAAGCAGCATCAAAGACCGCTGTAATGGTCCATGCTGCCTCTTCATCGAAGTGCCTGTGAGCCACCTCGTGCCACTTCCAAAGTCACTAGTAACGTGAAAAGGCCTGTCATATGGAATATAATTTATACAGCTTTAAATAGGGAGACTGCTGCATGTCATCCGAAATCGAGATTGTCCGCACAGCGTGCCCACATGATTGCCCGAGCGCCTGCGGGCTAGAAGTCGAACGGCTGTCTCCCACACGGATAGGGCGGATTCGCGGTTCGGCTAGCCTACCCTTCACGGCCGGGGTAGTTTGCGAGAAAGTGGGTCGCTATGCCGAACGGGCCCATCATCCGGATCGCCTAAAACACCCAATGAAACGAATCGGCGCCAAAGGCGAAGGCAAATTCAAACGGATAAGCTGGGACGAAGCACTCGATGAAATTGCTCACGCCTTTGAATTGGCATCGAAAACACACGGCCCGGAATCAGTATGGCCTTATCACTCCGGGGGCACACTTGGTGTCATCCAGCGCTATGGAATAGAGCGGCTAAGCAGGCTGCTTGGCTATTCTGGTATGAAGGGAACGATCTGTGTGACACCCGGCGTCTCGGGTTGGCAAGCTGGCGTCGGGGAACAACGTGGCGTGGATCCGGTTGAGATCGAAGATGCCGATCTCATTGTCGTTTGGGGCGGTAATCCCGTTCACACAAATATCAATTTGATGAAACACATTCAGAAGGCGCGTAAGTCAAACAATGCCAAATTGGTTGTTATTGATGTCTATAGAACGTCGACGATGGCAGCGGCCGACATAGGCATTGTGCTTAATCCTGGAACCGACGGAGCACTGGCTTGCGCCATGATGCAAGTCATTCTAGCAGAAGGCTTGGCTGACGAAGCATTTCTCGCTGAGCTCACCGATTTTGGTGACGATGTTCGCGCCCACCTAGCAGAAAAAACTCCTGAATGGGCTGCTAAAATTACCGGCGTCGCTGCGCCGGAAATTCGCGATTTTGCTCAGTTGTACGGCAAAACAGCCAGGAGTTTTCTGCGGCTTGGCGTCGGATTTACCCGCAGTCGGAACGGCGCCAGTAATATGCACGCAGTTAGCTGCCTACCAGCGGTCACCGGTGCCTGGCGGCACAAAGGTGGTGGGGCTTTTTTTGCCAGCTTCGACATTTGGGGCTTAGACACTACGCTGGCACATGCGAGCGATTATGCCAAAAACGTAACTCGAGTTCTCGATCAATCGCGCATCGGTGCTATCCTATGCGGAGATGAAGAAGCCTTGGCCGGTGGGCCGCCGATCACAGCAATGTTGATACAAAATTCCAATACGGCATTAGTCGCACCAGATTCCGCAGCAGTCCGCCGCGGCCTCGCGCGCGAAGACCTCTTTATCAGCGTGCACGAACATTTCATGACGCCGACAGCTCGCTATGCCGATATACTGCTGCCAGCGGCTACGTTCCTCGAACTCAACGATCTCTATATGGGCTGGGGACATACGGCCCTAACCATAGGCCCCCGCGTCCTGGACCAATTCGCCGAATGCCGCAGCAACCTGGATGTCGTCAACAGCTTAGCCAAACGACTTGGGGCCGATCATCCAAGCCTCTCGATGTCTTCTGAAACTTTGGTCGATGCAACCTTGAAGGCGTCAAAGGGTGTCTCGCTAGCCGATGCCGCCCTCCGCGGCTGGATCGATTGTGGCTCCAACTTTGAGGAAGCACACTTCCTGACGGGCTTTCCACATCCAGATGGCCGTTTTCGGTTTAAGCCAGATTGGGCGGCAATCGGGCCATATCACGACGGCATGCCAAAGATGCCGGATCATTGGGCCGCAATAGACACGATCGACACCCAACGACCGCTGCGCTTGGTGACACCACCGTCCCGCACTTATCTTAATACATCATTTACCGAGACACCCAGCTCTCGCAACCGTGAGGGCCGGCCAACCGCTCACGTCCACCCTAAGGATGCAGCAAAATTAGGCATCGTGGATGGCGAAAAAATTCGAATGGGCAACCGACGAGGTGAGATAGCCCTGCATGCTGCGGTTTCCGACATCGCCAAACCTGGTGTCGTCATCTCGGAAGGCGTTTGGCCAGATGAAGCTTTCGAAGGTGGGATCGGTATAAACCTCTTGATCGACGCAACTCCAGTACCACCGGCTGGTGGCGCTGCCTTTCACGATACAGCGATTTGGCTCAAGGCTTCGGCCGAATAATTCACAGTTAGCCCGCGATGACCCCGCCTTAAATTTAAACCATCATTAGCGCCTGCTGGACATTCCGGATCACGTCACTCGATTTAGAACGTGCGTGCACTTCTTATAGAGTTCAGTCCGCCATGAAGCCTCCCCGACCGATTAGCCAAGCCCATAACGACTTCAACTAATAATTTATTTAAATCGCGGATGCGTTTAATCGTTCAGCCACATATATCGACTTTTGATTGAAGCGAATACCGCCCTAAATTCGCATAAGTCGGGCCATATAGACCGAGGGTACTATCGCTATGCCGATTATTGACTCACAAGTCCACGTCTACGCTGCCAACACATCCGATCGCCCGTGGGATACCATCCCGAATTGGCCAGATCATGTCGACGGCGACGAAATGGTCGCAGCGATGGATGCGGTCGGTGTTGATGGGGCAATATTTGTCAATTCTTTTTCGATGTATCGTTATGATTCCAGTTACGCACTGGAAGTCCACAAGGCACATCCGGGACGCTTTGGCCTCGTAAAGCCTGTTGATCCCAGCAATCCAGCAGTAGCCGATGTGATTGCAGATTGGAAAAAAACTCCCGGCACGGTCGGTCTTCGAATTATGTTAACTCATCAACCGGAGCGCCCAATCAACGATCCTGGCTTCGACTTAATCCTGAGTGAAGCCATGCGCCACGACTTGCCGGTAAACCTACTTTGCTGGGGTGAGTTGGATAAAGGGACGGCCCTTATTGACCGCCATCCTAATGTACAATTTGTTCTAGACCATCTTGGCCTTCTTCAACCAAGAACGCCGCCTGCACCGCCAGAACCATGGAGTGAATTGCCAAAGGTACTAGATCTAGCGAAACGGCCGAACGTTGTCATCAAGGTGAGCGGAGCCTGCACACTCTCAAGAGAGCCATACCCCTTCCCAGATATTTGGGATCCACTAGCTCGCATCTTTGACGCTTGGCGGATGGATCGCTGCCTTTGGGGAACTGATTGGACTCGTGCCTATGCGGTGGTCAATTACAAAGAGGCAGTTGAACCATTTAGAGTCACAGAGCGCCTAAGCGAGAGTGACCGAGAAACATTAATGGGTGGATCATGCGCTCGCATTTACGGCTGGACTCCCACACAGTGAAAACCCAAGTCTGCAGCAATTTGATCGAAGAGGATTTGTATTTCGAGCATAGGCATTGGGGCAAAATTTTTGTTCGCAATAAAAGACCGGTAAATGTGGATTCATTCGCATCCAACAAGATCGTCGTCTTACAGCATGGCGCAACATACGGTAGCGCGGCCTTTTATATAATGGCAGGCGGAACCTCGTTGATGGACTACCTAGCAGCCCGTGGTTTCGACACTTATTGTTTGGACCTGCCGGGGTACGGTTTTTCCGAACGCCCCCCCCAAATGTCGAAGCCTGCAGAAGCCAACCAACCCTTTATGCGCACTCCGGAAGCCGCCGAGTGCCTTGGTTTCTTCTGCGAGCATATCCGAAATCGGCGCGGCGTTGAAAAACTCTGTTTGATTGGACACTCCTGGGGCACGGCCATTGCAGCATTTTATATAAATAGCAATCGCAATTCCGTGGAAAGGTTGGTGCTCTTCGCTCCTGTGTGGCATCGCACGGGCGGAGAAAAGTCTCCCGTGCGCATGGATGGTCCACTTGGGGCTTACCGAACTGTGAGCCGCGCTGCAACCCTGGCCCGTCGCCAAGAAGGCCTCAGCGAAGAGCAGAAACATTCCATTATGCCAACCGAATGGTTCGACCTATGGTGGGAGACTGTCGCAGCAAGCGATCCGGATCTTGGCGGTGAGGCGATCCGCGCGCCGAACGGCGTCGTGGCTGATGCACACGAGTATTGGGAAAACCACAAGCCTCTCTATGACCCGACTCGAATTCAAGTCCCTAGCTTAATAACAGTTGGTGAGTTAGACCGAGATACACCACCCTACATGGCACAGACACTCTTTCCGTTGTTGACGAAAGCACCTTGGAAACGCCTTAGCATTCTCAGTGGGGGTACCCATACCATTCTAATGGAAAGCCATAGAATGTTGCTCTTTCGTACAGTGCAGCAATTTTTGGATGAACCAGAGCCGGGCATGGAGAAACTTGAATAAAAAATATCGAACCAAAAACCCTCAGTATACAATCACGCCGTTCCCGACAATGATCTTTCGCTTCAGCTTACCGACCCCTTTTTGTTAACTGTTCAATGGCCGCGAACTTTATATGTTTCTGAAAATGCACTAAGTGAATTAGCTCTCTCTGAGAGAGCAACTAATTTGGGGCATTCGATGGCCGGCACATCATTAGGCCGCACTTGTTTGATTGCATCCCAAAATACTACGGCTGACACATCTGCTTGTGTCATTTTTTCTCCATTAATCCAGGGCGTCATGGCCAAATTATCAATCGCTTCCATTCCATCTTTTGTTTGTTGATGCAATTGCTCGAGCCAAGGCTGATGTATTTTATCTTCGGGTCTCTTCTCAATTTCATAAACAGCTGAAACAGTTTTTTCCATGGCACCGTTTAGAATGCCAATTTGCGTCATCACTGTTGTTCTTTGCTCAAAATCTGAGGGAATTAGAGACTTTTTTATACCAACCAATCGATCCAAATAATCAAGGATTGCGATACTATCGATGAGCAAGGCGCCTGCGTCCGTTTCGAATGCCGGAACTCGCCCTAATGGGTTCTTACTTCTAAGTTCCGATAATTGTGCCGCATTTGATGTTTTTAATTCAATATTCGTAAATTCCAGATCATAAAGTTTTAAAGTGGTTGCGATGCGACGAACAAATGGGGAGGTATAGATTCCATACAATATCATTATAACGCCTCTCATTTTATTTTTTGGGCAGTCGGTGTTCGGTAATCCGCTAGTAATCTCAATAATACCACTCTGCCATCCAGTAACGGCCTTATTTCACTCAAACTGCTTTCGAAACAAATGTTTCTCAAGCGCAGCATAAAATTCATTAAAAAAACCGGAAAAGAACGACCATGATAAAGCAGCTATAGCAATTTGCCGTGCTGTAAATGCTGTGAACAAGCGTAAGCTGGACGTAAGCCAGCGGGCGTCCAAAGACGCGGAGCCAAATAGATTGTGAATAAACTAATGTTTTATAAGGATAAAATGGCGCGCCCGGGAAGATTCGAACTCCCAACCTCCTGATCCGTAGTCAGACGCTCTATCCAGTTGAGCTACGGGCGCG
>MDTE01191164.1_pt1 | contig 32352 bp, 30 predicted proteins | sample 811231 | NCBI WGS metagenome assembly MDTE01 (sample SAMN05326651, study PRJNA326480) | marine metagenome | isolation source: seawater | place: Indian Ocean: Red Sea | collected 2010 | reverse complement strand
ATTGCTCCAGGCATGACTATTAAATTATTGAGATTTAATTTTTCTTTCGAAATAGATTTTGATAAATTACCAATATCAAGTATTTTGCCATCTTTAATACCAATATCTAAAACTTCAATTTTATTGTCCTCAAGAATTATACTACATTGACTCAAAACTAGATCATAATTTGTCGCGCTTAAATTCATTTTAATTGTTCCATTATATCAAAAAAATTTCCCTCTGCTTGGACTTTTTGAACTTGAATGGCATACCAACTTGATGCAAAAATAAAATGCCAGAGAGGTTTGATCGCTTTTTTACTGAACTTTGCAGATTCACAGATCTCAATGATATCATCTCTTGAAAAAAAAATTCTTAATAATTCAACTTTTGGTAAAAAAACTTTTAGTAATTTAATTTTTTCAGGTATCCATGAATCAATGGGAACTGAAAATCCTTTTTTTTTCATAAATGGATTATAAAATTCAATCTTATTTTTTAAAAAATCTCTTATATAAAATTTTCCCATTCTTTTTCTAATTTTTTGGTTATCATCTAAGAAAAAAAAGTTATTAAATACCTTTTTATCAATTAATGGTGTTCTTCCTTCAAGCCCATAAGCCATTAAGCAGCGATCTAGCTTAACAAGTAAATCATTTGGTAACCAATTCTGAAAATCAAACCATTGGCGTTTTTGAAGATTTGACAATGGTAATGTTTTAATATTTTCAACTAATCTATTTAATTCAAAATCCCAATTCACTAATTTATGATTTAATTGAGAGTAATTCTTGAAGGTACCTTTAAAAAAAGATTTGCTGACAAATTTTAAATAATTTCTATATCTTCCATAGCCAGCGAAAATCTCATCTCCACCTTCTCCAGATAAAACAACTTTATAACCATCTTTAGAAACATGATTAGATAACTTTAAAGTTGGAAGAATAGCATAATCAGCAACTGGATCATCAATATATTGGGCTGCTTTGGGAAGAAAATTCCAAAAATCTTCTTTTTTAAAATTAATTTCACATAAATCAGTATTAAATTTTTTTGATAAAAACTTTATATATTCACTTGAAAGGTCATTTTGATTATCAAATTTAACTCGATAAGATTTAATTTTTGATTTTTTTATTTTATTCATAAAATATAAAATCAGGAGTGAATCGATGCCTCCTGAAAAAAACAAGCAATAAGGAACTTCACTCCTTTGGTGAACATGAATTGAATCTTCTAATGTTTTAGAAATTAAATTATGATTAACTAATCTATTTATTTTTTTATTAAATTTTAATGGAGAGTTAATAATACTTTTTTCTATTTTACCTTGATTAATAATTAATATTTCACCCGGCCTAACTCTAAAAATATTATTAAAAATAGTTTGATTTCCAGAGGTAAACTGCATTTGAAAAAGTTCAGCTAATTTTCCTTTTAAAATAGAATATTTATTTTTTTCAATATTTAAAATAGCTTGAATTTCAGAACTAAAAATTAAACCATCTTTAACAAAGGAAAAATAAAGAGGTTTAATACCAAATTCATCTCTACTGAGAAAAAGTTTATCCTTTTTCTTATCGTACAGTGCAAATGCATACATCCCTCTTAACATTTTAAAGCCTTCTACCCCATATTTTTCATAGAGAGAAATAATTGATTCGGAATCTGACTTTGTTAAAAAATTAAAATTATTAGTATGTTTTCGAATTTCCTTATCATTATAAATTTCACCATTAGCGACTAAAACTGAATTTTGATTTTCTATGGGCTGTTTTCCACCACTAACGTCAATGATTGATAGTCTAGTATGAATTAATGAAATATTATCTTGATGAAAAAATCCTTTACTGTCCGGCCCTCTATGCGAAAGATATTCGGATACTTTTAAAAAATTCTTTGAAATTTTTTTTTTTTTATTTATTAAAGATATTCCAGCTATACCACACATTAAGAAATAACTTTCCTAAAAAAGTTTATATATTTTTGAGTAATAATATCTTCTGAATAATATTTTTTAAATGTTTTAAAACCGTTAGTTGCTAACTTTAGGCATAATTTTTGATTTTTTAATAATTTTTCTAATTTAATGGCTAGTTCTTTACAGTCACCTTTTTGGAATTTTAAACCGTTGTAACCCTCTTTAATCAGTACAGAAGGACCTCCAATATCAGATGCAATAACTGGAATTTTATGCGACCACCCATCTAAAATAATATTTCCAAAAGGCTCATGAATTGAGGGACAAACTAATACATTCCCAACATTTAAAAATTGAGATATATTATCAGTCCAATCAAAAATCTTAACAGTATCATTTAACTTCAATTTCTTGATTAATGTAATATATGAATCATACAATTTTCCACTTCCAATTATCCATAGTTTGTAATTGGGGAGAAACTTCATTGATTTTATTAAAATTTCAATTCCTTTATTTTTATGAAACCTTCCAAAACAAAGGATGATTTTTTTCTCACTATTTATTTTTTTTTTTGAAAAATTTTTATTTCCAACAAAATTTGGTATAAACTCAACTTTTTCTTTTTCCCATCCCTGACTGCAAACATAATCTTTTAAATCTTGAGTATTAGTAATTAAATAATCACAAGACAAATAATTTTTAATCTTATAATACCCCCCTAGTCTACCAATTTTAATTTCTTTAAAGAATCTTAAACGAGGGATCAAACTAGATGCTCTGTTCATCCAGGAAAGGACAATATCTGGTTTAAATTCATTAAAGACTTTATTTATTTTATAATTTAAAAAAGGATTGTAAAAATTAAAAAAACTTATTTGATCTATGTCATGAATATATTTTTTTAGATAATTATATCTATTTGAATTCTTTTTAATGATAACTTTTTGTTTCACGAAAGAACTGTTTTCAAAAGATATAGACAATCTTTCAAAAAATTTTTCAGCCCCTCCATCCTTTGCTCCTGAAATTATATTTAATAATTTAAATCTATTACTTTTTCCCATTTTTTTGCTATTTCTTCCCAACTAAAGTGATGATTATAATTTGAAAGATTAGAATGCATTTGCTTCCATAATTTATCATCACAGAGTAATTTAATTGATTTTTTACAGAAGTCTTCATCAGTATCACACACATAACCAGTTTTACCATTAATAATTCTATCATGCATACAACCAAAATTTTTTACAACGCCCGGAGTTAATAACATTTGAGATTCTGCTGCAGACATACAAAATGTCTCTTCATCTGAACCGGCATAAAGAAAGATTCTAGATTCTTTAATTTTTTTAAAAAGTTGTTTTCTATTAATTGGCTTATGGACACTTACTCCTTTTTTTTTTAATTCTTTAGCCCTTTCAAGAATTTTTTTAACTTTAAAAAAATGCTTTTCCCCAAAAGATCCATAATTAGATGTTCCAGAATATAAATTTAATTTCGCACCATCAACCAATGGAAAAATTTTTTTTTCCCATACTTCAAGCAACCAATCCAACCCTCTTAGTGGGTTTGAAGTAAAAATAGCATTAGGTTTAGGTATACTTCTAATATTTTTTTTCTTTGAAAAAAAATAATTTTCAACACCATAGGGAATTATAATTCTATCTTTAGCTGGGGCCCAACTTGGATAAGTATTAAGATGATATTCGCTTGAAAAAATAATAATAAATTTGTTTAGGATTAACTTTGATAAATATCTGTATTTGAGAAGGTATTTTGCAGGATTGTGAATCCAAAATAATCTTTTTTTACAACTTGGTTTAAAATTTAAAAATTTATCCCCCCTATTTACAATTAGTATATCGAAATCCTCTTGATAAATATTTTTGTCTAATTTTTTCCAAAAAACATTATTAATTTCACCTGTATTTAAACAATTATTAAATACTGTAATTTTAAATTTTTTTAATTTTGCTAATGCTTCTATCAACGATACAAATGCAATTTCAGCTCCACCGAAAGGTTTTTTTCTGACTAAAATAGAGTCAAATTCAATACCATCATCAACTATTAGAATTTTTTTCACGATATATTAATTTTAAATAAGAAACCAATGGATACAAAGAAGCTACTAGTGCTATTAAAAATCCTATTTTCTTTTCTTTATAACCTTTTCTTAAAATATAACTTTTCCAAAATCTTGAAAATAATCTAGATATATTTTTAAAAAAAGTTTCATTTTTCGGTAAGTTATCACTCAAATCTATTGCTCTTGCCGATGAATAACTATTTAACTTTATAAAAAAATCAGAAATATTTTTACAGTAATAATGGTCAAGTTTATTTTCCAATTTCTCTCCTTTTTTTCCATTTAAAAATATTTTTGGGTGAACTCTTTGATTTCCCCATTTTTTTTTATTTTTTCTAAATAATCCTATATATGCTGATTTTCCAAAGTAAGCACCCCATCCAAAACTAATAATTTCTTTTCCAACATAATTATTTAATTCTATGAGATGCCAATCATAACTACTATTTTTTACCTTACTAATAATTTCATTCTTTAATTCCACTGAAATTCTTTCATCTGCATCAATTTCAAGTATCCAAGCTTTACTACATTTTTCTAATCCAAAATTTCTTCTTTCACCCTCTATAGCCCATGAACCAGAAAATATTTTTTTTGTATAATTTCTAGCTATTTCTTCTGATCTGTCAGTACATTTATCTAAAATTACTATTATCTCATCTGCGAAAGATAATCTTTTCATACATTGCTGGAGTTGTTTTTCTTCATTATTAATTATTAATAAAACTGATAAACTTGTCATTTTATATTTTTCTTTATAAAAAATTCTACCTCTTTTACTACTTTTTGAACAGATAAATCCTTCATTAATGATCCACATTTTTTTGAATCAAATCCTTTATAACCCATTAATTCATGAGGTGTTTTGTTACTCAATATTACAGAAGATTTTGTTCCCCAGGGTTTATATTTTATTGAATTACTTGGTCCAAACAATCCAACTGTTGGAATTCCTGATGCAGCTGCAAGGTGCATCAAACCAGAATCGTTTCCTATAAAAAGTGAACACTCTTTCATAATTAAAAAAATTTCTCCTAAATTAGTCTTACCGATTAGGTCAAATATTTTTATATTTTTGAGTTTTAATAATTGTTTTGCAAATTTGGACTCTTCAATAGGAGCAACAATAATAAATAATGAGTTAATTAGGTATTTATTATTCTTTAATTTTTTTATCAACTCACTGTACCTTTCAATTGGCCAAATTTTACCTGTCCAATTTGCTGTTGGTGCTATCATTATCAATGTGTTATTTCTTTTTTTTTTAATAAGAAGGTTTAAAAAGTTTGTTTTATTTAATGATTCTTTTTCTATATTTATCATAGGAGGAATTTTTTTATTACTAATAAATTTTGATATTTGCTCAACAGCATGAACATTCTGTTCTTTACTTCGAAAGATTAATCTTTGTTTAGTTAATAAAAAAAAGCTTAAACCCGTTCCTCTTAAATCTATAATAAGATCCCAAAAATTATAAAACGTCTGCAACCAAACTTTTATCCAATGAAATGAAAAACTTTTTTTTTTTGTTATAATTAGTTTATCAATTTCCATCAAAAATCTAAAAAGTGAACCGGGAACAGGTCCACAAACATAAGTTAGCCTTAAATTTTTATTTTTTTTTTTTAAAAAATTTATTAATCCTGATGATAGAATACTATCGCCTAGTCTATTTGATGAAATAATAAGTATTCTTTTCATAATAATTAATCTTGTCTAAATAAAAAAATAAAATAAATTATTTATCATGTTTTTAAAAAATGAATTTTATCATTGCACAGAGAACCAATTAATTATTATTTCTGGAAAAGACAAATTTGATTTCATTCAAGGGATTATATCAAATGATATCGATTTTTTAAAAAAAAAAATTGCAGTTTATGCAGCAATGTTAACTCCGCAAGGAAGATTTTTATATGATTTTTTTATTTCTTATTTCGATGATAAATTTTATTTGGAATGTAATAAAAAAAAATTAAAAGAAATTTTTAAAAAATTAAGTTTTTTTAAGCTTAAATCCAAAGTTTCTATAGAGATAGATAAACAATCAAATATTTTTATTACAAGTCACAAAAATGGAGAAAAAATTATTAGTGAACATCCTGATATAAAATATTTTTATGATCCACGATTTAGAAAATTTTTGTCTAGAATTTATTTATCTAAAAAAAGAATAGAATTTTTAAAACAGGCACCATTTTCTCAAATATCTAAAAAAATATATAATGACTTAAGGCTTAAAAACTTCATTCCTGATTTCATAGATGACGCAATTCAAGGAAAATCACTTTTACTTGAAATGAGGTTTGATGAGCTTAACGGTATTTCCTGGAAAAAAGGGTGTTATATGGGTCAAGAAATTACAGCAAGAATGAAGTATAGAGGGTTGGTAAAAAGAAAACTTTTTGGTGTTAAGATTTTTTTTAAAACATTTTTAAATGATAAAATCTATTTTGGAGATAAACTTATTGGAACATTAATGACCAATAATCAAAAATTTGGGCTGGCAGTAATTGATTTAGCAAATGAGCTTAATATTAAAAACAAACATGTAAATTGTGGTGATTCTCTGTTAGAGATCCTTGAACCTTGGTGGATCCAAAATAATTAAATTTTTTTTTTTAAAGTTTTAAGTGTTGAAAATGGGTTTTTATTAAATACAAATTTTTTCTTCAATTTGTCTAATCCTTTTTTTCCGAAGTCATTTAGAATATTATTTTTTATCCATTGCATATCTTGATTGATTCTTATTTCTTTTATAAATCTACTTCTTTGTAACCATTCCCATCTTTCATTGATATTTATCCAAAGCTTTTCAAATCCGATATTTTTGTGGGATGAAATCATATGAAGATTTATATTCCAAGAATCATTTTTATTAAAATATTGTTTACTTGCTGATAACTCTGAGTAAGTTAATTCAGGAAGTTTATCAATATCGCATTTTGTAATAACTAAAATGTCTGGTATTTCAAAAACTCCAGATTTCATAAATTGAATATTATCACCACTTCCAGGTTGAACACAAAGTATAACTGTATCTACTATATATTTGATATTTGTCTCTGATTGTCCAACACCTACAGTTTCAACTATTAAATAATCAAAAAGTGATCTCATTACTATCATTGTTGGATAAGTTAATTCAGATACTCCTCCTAAATAATTTTTGGTAGCCATTGATCTAACAAATACATCATCATCATTAGGATCAACTGAAAACCTTGTTCTATCACCTAGTAATGCTCCCCCAGATTCATTGGAAGAAGGATCAATGGCAATGACACCTACAGATTTTTTTTTACCTCTTATAGTTTTTATCAAGTTATTTATCATAGATGATTTTCCAACTCCGGGTGGACCAGTGATCCCAATTACATGTGCTTTAGGCGATTGATGATAAGAATCTAATTTTTTTGTTGTTTGATCTGAATCATTATCAACCTCGATTTTCTCAAGAATTTTTGAAAGTTCTATTCTTTTTTTAAGCTTAAGTTTCATTTATTTCAAGGTTTGAAAAATTATAAAAACAATTCAAAGTATTTCGACAATCTAGCAGTAAACTTTGTCTATTTTTCTTAAGGATCTCATCATCAACATTTACCTTAATCTTATCTAAAAAATTGTTAATAGGATCAGATATAATATTAAGTTTTTTAAGTTCATTTATGCTATGGATAGGTTTTTTAGTAATAGTCTTTTTAATTTTACTTAAACTCTCAAGCAATATTTTTTCTTCTTCTTCATTAAAAACTGAAAGATCAAAAATAACGTTTTGATTATTCCTTGGAGCTATTGAATCTAATCTCTTAAATGCTTTTAAAAACAATTTTCCTTCTTTAGATTCAATAAAAGATTCTAAAACTTTAACTTTTTCATATATTAAATAAGGATTGAATTTCATATCGGATAACACTGATTTAATTGAATCTTGTCTAAATCCTAAATCATTTAGATAAATATATAGTCTTTTATTTAAAAAATCTTCCAATAGAGTCTTATTGATATTAATCTTAATTCCCTGATTATTATAAAATTTATGACAAATATTTAAAATCTCCGAATATTCCACATTAATCTTTTTCTCCAAAGAGATCTTGATTATTCCAATAGCAGATCGCCTCAATCCAAAGGGATCACCAGCACCAGTTAATTTCTTTCCAGTTAAAAAAAATCCATAAATAGAATCAATCTTTTGTGAAATTGATAAAATGAAAGATAAGATATTATTATTTCTTTTATCAAAACTTAAATTATATTGATCGGAAAAAGCATTACATAAATCATTTTTAAAACCAGCTAATGAAGCATAAAAACCTCCAACTTTTCCTTGAAGAATAGGAAACTCTTTTACTAATTCTGTTGTTAAATCAATATTTGAATATTGAAGATTTTTTTTAATATCATCACTTAAATTGTAGTTTAATTTTCGAGATATTATTTGTGTAATTTCCTTTATTCTTAATGATCTATCATAAAGAGTTCCTACATTTTCATAGAATACTATATCTTTTAGAAGCTCTAATCTTTGTTGAAATGAAACTTTTTTATCTTCCTCAAGAAAAAATATTGCATCACTAAATCTTGCTTTTAAAACATTTTCATTACCAACAATAAGTTTGCTCTTTTTATCAGATATTTTATTGGAAATAAAAGCAAAACAATTGAGTAATTCATCATCTTGTTTTTGAAAATAAAAAAAATCTTGCTTCTCTGAAATTATAGACCTCAATAAAAAGTCTGGAATTTCAAAATATGATTTATCGAAAGTTCCAAAGTAAACATTAGGATATTCTACTGTATCAGAAATTCTTCTAATTTGATTTTCATCAATTTTTTTTTTTAATTTTTTTTTGTTACAAAAATCTAATAATTTATTTTTTACGATTTTCATCCTTTCATTTCTATCAATCAAAACAAAGTTTTGTTTAAGAAGTTTTAGGTATTTTTGTGTATCTATAAATTTTATTTTTTTTCTATTAAGTTGATAATTTCCAAATGAAAAATCATTTGAAGTTACACCGGCATAAGAAAATACAATCTTTTTACTCCCAAACATACAAAGGATATTTCTTATGGGTCTAATCCATCTCTCATCAAAAGAAGACCATCTCATTGATTTCTTCCACTTTATTGATGATAAAATTTTATTTAAGTTAGACTTTAATAAATCCTCAACTTTATCAGATTTTAAATTTTTAAAGATAAAAAAATATTCAACATCTTTAATTTTTTTTATTTGAAGTTGTTTTTTTGTTTTAACATCATTTGATTTCATAAATCCTGAAATAGCTTTTTCATTTGCTTCTACCCTAGGTCCACGAATCTCCAAGTTCTCAGATTCCGCGAATTGTGAAACATTTTTAGTAATTATTATAAATCTTCTTGATGTAGAGTAAGAAGAAATTTCAGAAAATTTTATTTTTTTCTCTTGAAAAAATATTTCTAAAGATTTTTTAAGTTCATTCTCTCCATTTATTTGAGAATTAGGTGGGATTTCTTCCCCATAAATTTCTAAAAAAAAATCTTTCATAATTTAATTAAAACTGATTCACAGCATTTTTGCACAAGTGACCTAATTCTTAAAATATAAGCTTGGCGCTCAGAGACTGAAATCAATCCTTTTGCATCTAATAAATTAAATGAATGGCTTGCTTTAATACAAAATTCATAAGCCGGTATAGGTAATTGATTTTTTAACAAAAATTCTGAATTTTTTTCATAGTGATTAAAAGATTCAAATAAGTAATTTTCAGATGAGAGTTCAAAATTATACTTTGAAAATTGTTCTTCATTTTTTAAATAAAGATCACCATAGGTCATTCCAGATTTATCCCAAATTACTTTATAAATACTATCTACATTTTGCACATAAGTTGCCAACCTCTCCAAACCATAAGTTAATTCTAGGCTAACCGGTTTACATTCCAAACCTCCTATTTGTTGAAAATAAGTAAATTGGCTGATTTCCATACCATTACACTGAATTTCCCAACCTAGTCCTGATGCCCCCAGCGTCGGACTTTCCCAATCATCTTCAATAAATTTAATATCATTCTCATCTGGATTAATCGATATACTTTTTAGACTTTCAAGATACAGCTCTTGTGAATCTATTGGGCTAGGTTTAATTATTACTTGAAGTTGATAGTATGATTGTAATCTATTTGGATTTTTTCCATATCTTCCATCCGAAGGTCTCCTACATGGCTGAACGAATACTGCCTTCCATGGATCAGCTCCAATTGCCTTTAATGCTGTTGCTGGATGAAACGTTGCAGCTCCCATTTCAAGATCAAAAGGTTGAATTAGCGTACATTCTTTCTTCATCCAGAAATTCTGTAATCTTAAGATAATATCTTGAAATGTAAGCATAGAAAAATTTTAGTTAAAATAATATTTAAAAATATTATATTTTAATTCTAAACATACCAAATAAAATATTAGAAATAACTTATAATAAAAATCATGAATTTAATAAATTTAAAAGATAACACTAAAATCAATCATTTAGATATTATTATAGAATGGTTGTCCCCTGAAATTAACAATCTTAATTCAATAATTATTGACTTAATGTCTAACAATCTCCCTCTAATTTCCAAACTAACTAATCACATACTCTCTTCAGGAGGGAAAAGAATCAGACCAATTTTGACACTAGCTTGCTCAAAACTTTGTAATTATTCAGGTGACCGTCATATTAAAATGGCATCAATAATAGAGTTCATCCACACTGCAACGCTACTTCATGATGATGTTGTTGATAATAGTAAAAAAAGAAGAGGCAAAACTACCGCTAACTTTGTTTGGGATAACAAATCAAGTATTTTAGTTGGTGATTATCTATTAAGTAGAGCATTCGAAATGTTGATAAATGACGGTTCTTTGAAATGTTTAGATATTGTTTCAAAGGCATCAGTTAAAATTTCAGAAGGTGAGGTTAAGCAATTAATGGCTGCAAATGATTTTAAAACTTCTGAAACTGATTACTTGGATATTATTATTCACAAAACAGCAGAATTATTTTCTGCAGCCTGTGAAGTTAGTGCGGAAATCAGTGGTATGAATGAAGAAAGTAAAAAATCACTGGCTGATTTTGGTAAATATACTGGTATTGCATTTCAAATTATTGATGACACACTTGACTATTTTTCTATTAGTGGAAAGTCTGGCAAAGAAACAGGAAATGATCTAAAAGAAGGCAGAATGTCTCTTCCACTTATAATTTGTTTTCAAAGATGCAGTATAAAAGAAAAAAGATTAATGGAGGTAATTATAAGAAAAAAAACGTTAGATAATGATGATTTTATTAAAATTTTAAATTTAATGAAAAAATATAACGTCGAACAAGATTGTATCAACAAGGCGAAACATTTCTCTATTATGGCAAAAGACTCTCTTGGAAGATTTCCTGATTCCGATTCAAAAGAAAAGATTTTTAATCTAGTTGATTTTCTTTCAGAAAGAAAAGTTTAATGATGGAACAGAATTTGCAGTAAATTTCTTATGTTGAAGCAAAAAATTGTCACTAATAAGGACTATTTCAAAGTAAAAGTAATCGAGTTTTTAGCAAAAAATTATTTTGCTGTTTCAGTTTTTTTTGTTCTTTTATTATTTTTTATTTAAATATTTTTTTTTTTTATTAATTTAACTACATGGAAGAATTAAATAAATTTTCCAAAAGGTTAAAGAGATATACTGACCTGGGGAGTTCTGCAAGCACTTTGGCTGTTAAATTTCTGGGCTCAAAGCTTTTTAAAGAATTAGATCATTCAAAAAATGCTGAAGAACTAACCAAAGCTTTAGGTGGACTTAAAGGTCCAATTATGAAAATTGCTCAATTAATTTCTACAGTTCCAGATATTTTACCACCAGAATATGTTAATGAGTTAACAAAACTTCAGTCTAATGCCCCCCCGATGGGCTGGAACTTTGTTAGAAGGAGAATGAAATCTGAATTAGGCGAAGATTGGAATGAATTGTTCACTTATTTTGATAAAGAACCTTTTGCGGCTGCTTCATTAGGTCAGGTTCATAAAGCAACTTATAAAAATAAAAATATTGTTTGTAAACTTCAATATCCAGATATGCTTTCAACTGTTGAAGCTGATATTAATCAACTAAAGCTTATTTTTTCAATTTACAAAAGAATTGACAAAAGTATTGATACAACTGAAATTCAAAAAGAAATTTCATCACGTGTAAGAGAAGAACTTGACTACAGAAGAGAGAGAAAACACATAGAACTTTTTAATTTTATTCTCAAAAACCAAAAAAATGTTCATATACCTAAAGTTTTTCAAGAAATTTCATCCGAACGTCTACTTTGTATGAATTTTTTAAAAGGAAAAAAATTACTTGAGTTTAAAAAAAGTTCTGCAGTAATTAGAAAAACAATTGCTGTCAATATGTTTAAGGCTTGGTATTTTCCATTTTATAAATATGGAATTATTCATGGTGACCCTCATTTAGGTAACTATTCTGTAAATAAAGACTTTGATATTAATTTACTTGACTTTGGATGTATTCGAATCTTCAAACCATCATTTGTTAAGGGGGTTATAGACCTTTATTATGCAATTTTGAATAATAATGAAGATTTAGCTGTAAGCGCTTATGAAAGTTGGGGATTTGAAAATATCTCGAGGAAACTTATAAAAGTATTGAATATATGGGCAAAATTTCTTTATTCACCGTTACTAGAAGACAAAGTAAGAAAGATGCAAGACACAAATTCTACTATTTATGGAGCTCAAGCAGCTTCTAAAGTTCATAATGAATTAAAAAAGATTGGAGGAGTCAAACCACCTAGAGAGTTTGTTTTTATGGATAGGGCAGCAATTGGTTTGGGTTCAGTATTTCTCCATTTAGATGCTGAAATTAATTGGTATCGATTATTTCATGAATTAATTAATGGTTTTAGTGAAAAAACCCTTGAAATAAATCAAAAAAAATCAGTAAAATTTTCTAAATTGTAAAAAATGAATCTGCTTTTTTTAAAATTTTTTCACTGAATGATAAGGTTTTATCAAGTTTAACCATTGTTTTTGATAGATCTTTAGAATCATCATCTAACCAAAAATTAAATACATAACAATAGATAAGAAAAATTGAATTTTTTTTTACTATATCCAAATAATTTCCATTATAAGCATTTGAGATTTCAAGATAAAAGTCGAGAGAATTAATAATATTTTTGGAAATATTTTTTAATAAAAATGGATCTACTTTATCTGATTTAATAATTTCTCTTAAACCGTTTCTATACTTTGTCATTGATTCAAATCTTATCATTAAGAGTTCAAAAAGATTATCTTTAACTGATGTTTCTTTGAGTTCTTTCAAATTTATGAGTTTTTCAACTTTAAGGTCTATCATTTTTGAAAATTCAATTATTATAGAATTTTTGGACGAAAAGTTTTTTTTTAAAGTTAAAAAATCAATCTCTATGATTCTAGATAAATTTACTAATGAGAAGTTTTCCCAACCAGCTTTCTCAATTATTTCAAAGGCTTTATCAATAATTAATTTTTTTTCCATTATTTAGTTATTTGAAGTTGTATAAAAAATATTTATATATATTCTTTATAAGATGTAAATAGAAAGTAATGTTTGTAAAGTTTAAAGTTTTTGTTACTATTTACAAAAAATTGTCTCTTCCCGAAATACAAGTATAAAAATTAAAAATGAATGTAAAAGAAATTGAGAGTTGTATATCAAAAATACCTAATTTTCCTAAACCTGGAATATTATATTATGATATATCATCAATGATTTATAATAATAATGCTTTTTCAGCATCAATAGAAAAATTAGCAAAAACTCTATCAAGCTATGAAGTTGAAAAAATAGCAGGAATTGATGCTAGGGGTTTTATTTTTGCATCTGCGCTATCATATAAATTAAATAAAGGTTTAATAATGATAAGAAAAAAAAATAAACTACCTGGTAAAACAATTAGTTTAAGTTATGATTTAGAATACGGAAAAGACACTCTAGAAATTAACCAAAATATAAAAAATAATAAAATTGTCGTAGTTGACGACCTTCTTGCTACAGGAGGAACAGGAAAAGCCACTGTTGATCTAATATCAAAATCAGGTGGATTTGTTACCTGTTTTTTATCTTTAATCGAGTTAACTGGATTAAAGGGAAGAGAAAAGTTTAATATTCCAGTTGAATCTATAATCCAGTATTAAAATGACAAGAGATCACAAGCTTTTTTTAAAATGGTTACTTCAATATAGTCTAATATTCTTTTTTCTATTTTTTATTTATGATCAAGGTTTAATATATAGAATACTCAGTTCTGATAAAAGTTTCATTACAACACTGATTTTCATTCTATTTATTGTTATTAGTACTCATTGTGCTTATTTTACGTTTTCTATATCGTCCGAATTAAATAAAGCACACGTTATTAAAAAAAATTTACTTAAAGAGAATGTAAAATTAAGAATTGTAGATGAGAGTCTAATTTTGACTTCAAAAGGTGAAATCAGTGAAGGAATCGTTAAGGATTACTTTGTTGATTTAATAGGTTTAAAAAAAAATGGTGCTACTACTCACGTTCAAATTTTAGAAACATATGTAAAAAAAACAATTGGCTATTATGAGTTTGGTTGGTTCTGTTCAGATGTAATGCTTAAACTTGGTCTGATAGGAACTGTTATTGGATTCATTATTATGCTTGGCTCACTGTCAGATATAACCACGTTTGATGTTACTTTATTGCAAGGTGTTTTAACAACAATGGGAAGTGGTATGGGTGTTGCTCTTTACACTACATTATCTGCCTTGGTAGCTGGCGTTTTTGTAGCAATTCAGTATTTTAATCTTGAGAGTGGTTGTGAAGAATTATTTTCAGTTCTTAATCAAATTTCAGAAGTAAGTATAGATAGTAGTTTATAATGTCTTACTCCGGAAGAAAATTAAGGGCTGATCCTTTTACAGATTTACTCTTTAATATCCTCTTAGCTTTCACACTATTAATGTTTTTAGCGATAATTTTTATGAATCCAATACCTAAAACTGGGGTAATCAATCCAAAGGCTGAATATATAATAACTGTTAGTTGGAAAGATAATAGCCCTGATGATGTTGATACTTATGTACAAAGTCCAACTGGAGATTTGGTATGGTTTAGGGGAACTGAAGCAGGGTTTGTTCACCTTGATAGAGATGATAGAGGATTATTAAATGATACAATAGTGATAAATGGTGAAAAAGTACAAAACCCTCTTAATCAAGAAGTTGTTACTCTTAGAGCTGTGGTTCCTGGAGAATACATAGTAAATATTCACTATTATGCTACAGAAACTGGTGAACCAGTTGATGTTAATGTAAAAGTTGAAAAAGTTAATCCTCAATTAGAGGTAATTTATTATGGTACTATTAATTTAGAAAAAAAAGGGGTAGAAAAAACAGCTACAAGATTTAATATTAGTCAAGACGGAAAAGTAAATGTAACTGGGAATCTTTTTAAAAAGTTAGTTCCTGAAAATTAAATTGGAGAATTGAAATGAATACCGAGATTTTTTTTATTATTATTTGTTATGTAGCACTTGGATTTTTACTTTTGCTATTTAATTTAAGAACAAGCTTTCATTGGGTTTTTAAATCATCCATGATTATCCTAACAACTTTTTTTTATATTTTAACTTATAATTCTTTTAAAGAAATTATTGGATGGCCAACAAAGGGTATTCTTCCTGATAAGTTTAGACTTATAGCCGCTCAAATTTACGAGCCCAACGCTTTAATTAATTCCGAGGGATCTATCTATCTTTGGCTAACTAATATGGATGATTTTGCAGGTCTAGGCACTCCAAGGTCATATGAAGTGCCATACAGTAAAACAATTCATGAAAAAGTTTCAAAAGCTTTAGTTGATATAAAGAATGGGATTCCCCAAATGGGAGAAAGTGGTGAAGAAGAGGAAGGAGGTCTAATTAATAGGATTTTAGAGAAAAAGAAGGTTTCTTCTATGAGTGATAATTTAGATTTTTTTGATATGCCTAATCAGTTATTACCTGAAAAATAATGAAATATATATTACCACTTATTACAGTTTTACTTATATTCGGATGTTCTAAAGAAGAAAAAAATTACTTTCCTCTCGAAAATATCAAAACTTGGAATTATTCAATAGAGATAGAACCCGAAGTTGAAGAAAAAATTTTGTATAAAACCACTAGCCAATCATTAGGAAAAAAAAGAATTACTCGAAATAATGAAACTTTTACTGTTTATCCATTACTTAAAGAAAATGGAACTGTTATTTATTACCAAAATTCCAATGATGGAGTGTATAGAAATGGAATTCAATTCAGTAAGGATTCTGATATAGATTTTAAAATGAATGAAAGAATGGTTTTACCAAAACCTATAAAATTAGGAAAAAAATGGAATGTGGAAAGTAAAACTTATTTAATTCTTAAGAGATATCCTTACTATGACTATAGAGCTACGACCAATTTTAAACTAATTTACGAGGTTATTTCAATGTCTGAAACGATCCAAACTCCAATGGGTAAATTTAGAAATTGTCTAAAAATCAAAGGAATAGGCAAGACTTCATTTATCGGAGATAGCGAAATTGGATCAATTGGAATAGATATTTTATCTGAAGAATGGTACGCGGAAAATATAGGTCTTATTAAAATGGTTAGAACAGAAAAAACAGATACTGATCTTTTTGGAACAACGAAAATGACACAATTACTAAATAATTTTAGTAAAAGATAAAACATGAGTATAAACCCTGGAATTTTATTACTACCATTAGCTTTTGTATTACTTCATTACGGAAAATTTATTCTCCTACCTTTGTCATTATCACTATTTATTTTTGTAATCATAAAGTCAATTTCAAATAAATTAACTTACATAATTCATAATTTTTTATATTTAAAGATTAATAAGATTTTTTCATTTTTAATTGTATTTTTTTTGGTTTTCTTAATTTTTTACTCAATGTGGGAGCTTTCAAAATTTAATATATTATTAGTAATTGAAAAAACAGATTTTTATCAAAAAAATTTAGAAATAATTTCTAATAAAATTTTAATTCTCTCTCTACATAGTTTTTTTGAACCATTTAAGGAAAGCATAAATCAAATTAATTTTGCTGGAATTTTTCGTGATATATTAAGTTCATTCACGAATTTCGCTGGTATCTTCTCACTGGTGTTAATTTATATGATTTTTTTTATCGTTGAAGAGAAATTTTTTATCAACAAATTTAAATTGTTAACTAATGATAAAAAGTCAATTAAAATCATTGATAAAATAAAATTTGAAATTTTTAATTACTTTTTATTAAAATCTTTTACTAGTATTTTAACTGGGGTTTTTACTTTTATTGTTTTAAAGTTAATAAACTGTGATTTAGCTATACTTTTTGGAATTTTTTCTTTTTTTTTAAACTTTATACCTTTTCTGGGTTCAATTTTGTCAGTTATTATACCTGTAATTTTTTCAGGAATTCAATTTCTAAATTTATTTGAACCATTAATTATTTTTATTTCATTATTTTTTGTTCAATTATTAATTGGAAATTTTATCGAACCTAAATTAATTGGTCGTTCATTAAATTTAAGTCCAATGGTAATGATTTTAGTTTTATCAATTATGGGGAAACTTTGGGGAATTGCAGGAATGTTTTTGAGCGTCCCATTTCTCGTGGTCTTATTAATTATTTTTAATAATTTTAAGAGTACAAAAAAATTAGCAATATTAATCTCTGAAAGAGGAATAACTTAAGCTATCATTTTGTAGAGTAAATGAGTCTCTGTATATAGATAATATAATTCCAAAACCTATAAAATATGAAATCATTGAAGACCCTCCATAAGATACCATTGGAAATGGCAAACCTACAACTGGGAGAATTCCAATTACCATTGACATGTTAATGATAGCAGCATAAAAAAAATTTGAAATAATAGCTAACCCAAGAATTCTATTAAATTGATTCTGTGAATTCGAGTTAGAGATTTTGTACCCTACATAAGTTATAATAAGAATTAAACCTATAACAGATAAAGTCCCAATAAAACCAAATTCCTCTCCTAACATTGAAAAAATAAAATCCGTATGTTTTTCTGGTAAAAAATCTAAATGTGACTGAGTTCCTTTTAACCATCCTTTTCCTAATCCCCCTCCAGATCCTATTGCAATTTGGGATTGAATAATATGATATCCGGACCCCAATGGATCATTTTCAGGATTAAATAAAGTCAAAATTCTCTTTTTTTGATAATCTTTAAGAAATCCCCAAAGGTAAGGAGTTATAACAATAAAAATTGTTCCAAATGATGCAAACAATTTCCAACTAAGTCCAGCTATAAAAAAAACGACGAGTCCAAGTAGCAAAATAATCATTGCTGTTCCAAGATCTGGTTGAATTATTATTAGTCCAACAGGTGCTAGAATTAAAACAATCGGTAAGATTAAAAAAAAATAATCTTTTAGTTCTTGAATTTTTTTCTCATCGAAAAATTTTGCTAAAGCTACCACTAAAAAAACTTTCATTAATTCTGAAGGTTGAAAATTAAATCCATAAAACGATATCCATCTTCTGGATCCCTTTCCAATAAATCCAAAAAAAGATGCCCAAATTAATAGAAATAAAACTAAAAGATAGAGGTAAAATGCATATTTTTTCCAAAAGTCAACATTGATACAGCCAAATATTATCATCAAAAAAAAACCAAGTAGAATCTTACTAATATGAGAGTTTAAAATAGAAGTATTTGTATTGTAAGTGGCACTGTAAATCATTACAAGACCAATAAAAGTAAGAAACATGATTAAAGAAATAAAAAACCAATTTAAATTTTTTAATCTTGAAAAGAAATCATTCATATTTTAAATATATTTTTTTAAAGTTAAATCCATAATATTTTTAGCTATTGGAGCTGCAATCTTTGACCCACTTCCCATATGCTCAACCAAAACGGTCAACGCAACCTTTGGATTATTGTAAGGAGCATAACAAGTAAATATAGAATGATCTCTTAAATCATATGGTAATTCCTGATTTTCTAAAACTCCTTTTTCAGACTCTCTCTCAGATATTGTGATTCTTCTAACCTGTGATGTTCCAGTTTTACCGGCCATTTTATATCGACTATTTAATTTTGAGGCAAATGCTGTTCCCATTTCTTCATTAACAACAGCAAACATAGATTTCCTAATAAAGTTTAATTTTTCAATTGGAATATCAAGATCTTGAAAAACATAAGATTTTTGCCTTATAACTGTTGGAATAATCTTTTTCCCTGTCGCAATTCTGGCAGTCATTGTAGCAATTTGCAATGGAGTAGATAAAGCAAATCCCTGACCAATAACTGTATTAAAAGTTTCACCAAGGTGCCACCTATCTCCGATTTTTTCTTTTTTCCATTTCTGGTTAGGCATTACTCCTCTTAGCTCATTTGGAATATCTATATTTGTTATTTCACCTATCGAAAACTCTTTACAAAACTTTGCTAGATCATCAATATTAATTTTTTTGGCTAAATTGTAAAAATAGCAATCACAAGATTGTTTAATGGCATCAAATAAGTTTAAATTTCCATGACCTTTTCTTTTCCAACAATGAAATTTATGCGAACCTAGTTCAACTTTTCCATCACAAAAGAAATTTTGTTGCGGGTTGAAGTTTAGACCAGTCAAAACATAGAGAGCTGTCAAGAGTTTTAGAGTTGACCCGGGTGCATAAAGACCTGCGATTGATTTATTTAATAAGGGTTTTTTTTGGTCATTAATCAATGAATCCCATCTTTTTCTACTAACTCCGTTACTAAATTCATTATTATCAAAAGATGGTGTTGAAACTAAACAATTCACTCCACCATTTTCACAATTTATCATTACTGCACTAGCGCTCATACCTTTAAGATTATTGAATGCATATTCTTGAACCTCTGAAATTAAATTAGTTTGAATATTTTTCCCAGGTCTTGAATATTCTCGTTTGAGTGTTTTCATTATTTTACCCGAGGAATTAGTCTCAATCTTTTTCCAACCATGAGAACCTAGTAGTTTTTTATTATAGATTTTTTCTATTCCAGATATGCCAACCTTCAAATTTATTAATTTTTTGTCTGATACCTCTGTTTTGTAACCAACATAACCAATTACATGAGAAAATGCTAAGTTCTTTGCATAGTCTCTAACTTTTTCTTTTGAAATAAATAGAAATGGAAATTTATAAGATACTAATTCAAAGACTTCTAATTCATTCCAAGATAGATTTTTTTTTAAAATAATAAAATCAGACTTATTTTCTCTTTCAATGTTTTCATTTAATTCTTTTATTTCAAAATCACTAAACTTTATAATTTTCTTTAATTTATCAAGATATTCATCAATTAAATTTTCTTTCTCTTTGAAAATAGTCAGTTGATAATCAGGACGATTAGTTGCTATTGGTTCACCACTTAAATCAAAAATAGAACCTCTTTCTGGATATAAAACTTTTATTTGAGTCCTGTTAAGATCAGATAATTTTCCATATTTAGTATTTTTTAAAACTTGAAGATAATACAACTTACTAAAAACCAAGCAACTTAAAAAAATTTTGGAGGTGCCCAGAATAAATGAACGCCTTTGTAGTTTTTTTTGTAAATCTAAATCTCTACTCATCGAATCTTTTAAATCTAAAACTAAGTTTATCTATAATTATAAAAAAAATGGGGAAAAAAAGAATAGTTAATATTAAACAAGTAAAAACCTTGCCAACCGAAAAAGATATATCAGAAAAAATATAGTTACTAAAATAATAAACAAAAATGTATATTAATGAAATTATACTGAATTTTATCCATGTTTCTTTAAAATCGTTTGAGGATAAATTATCAGTAGATTTTTTTTGCAAATGACAAACAATTAAAAAAAACATTGATGTAATTCCTACAATCTCTGATTGCAATAAATCGCAAAAAAAACCAAAAATTAGTAACCAAAAAGGTCTAAATCTTTCAGAATCTTGGCAAATCCAAATATAAATTAATGAAAAACTTATAAAAGGCTTTATAAGATCTTCCTCAAAAAAATAAATTGGAACATTTTCAAAAAAAATAAAGAAAAAAACAAAAAAGTAAGGAAAACTTTTTGAAAAAAATTGATATTGCATAATTTTGTATACTACCAATCAGCAAAGTTTCTAAAATCATAAACCAACACACTAACATAAATTGAATCAGATTTTTTTGCAATTGGCTGTATAATTATTTCATCATTATTTTTATTAACATTTCCAATAATTATTCCTCCTTTAAAATATCCAGCAGCATCAGTTGTTAATATTATTTCATTGTTTAGAAGAGAACTAGTATCCTCTAGATGTTTAATTTTCAATTGATTGAAATCTCCTTGAACAAAAAAAGATTTCTTTGATTCTTTTGATATTACAGGAATTACAGAGTTTTCATTTAACAACATTAAAACTTTTGAAGAATGTTCACCCAGCTCTTCAATTCTTCCTATCATACCATTTTCGTTAAAAACTATATCATTAATTTTTAAACCATCTTTTTTTCCCAAATCAATAGTCAAACTTGAGTTCGGTCGAGCATATGGATCAATTAAAATTCTTCCTACAAGTTTTTTTGCATAGTTTTGGCCATCTATTTCTAAGATTTTCTTTAATCTATAATTTTCAATTTCATAAAAATCTTTTTCAGATAAAAGAACTTTAAGTTCATTATTTTGTTTTTTTAAAATCTTATTTTGATCATGAGCATTCTTAAGATTATCAAAATATAGTAGAAAATTATTAAAATATTCAAAAGGTTTTGCAATTGAAAAAATTAAAGGTTTTGAAAAACTTACAACATTATATTTTAAGTTTTGAAAGAATATATTTTTTTGGATCGAAGCTATAATAACTGATATTGAAATTAAAATACAAAAGAGCATTTCAATCATATACTTATTTAATACATTAGGTTTGAGAGCTCTTGTAAAGGATGATTTATATACAGCCATGTCTAGAAGCTGCTAGAGAGCACCGATCTTAAAGATTTTAAATTTTCCGCGCATTTTCCAGTTCCTTGTACAACACAGCTTAACGGATCATCAGCAATAGATACAGGCAAGCCAGTGGAATCTCTTATTACTTGATCTAAATCACCCAGTAAAGAACCTCCACCTGTTAGAACAATTCCTTTATCAACAATATCTGCTGCAAGTTCTGGATCTGAATTTTCTAAGGTATTTTTGACAGCTTCAATTATAGCCTGCACTGGTTCGAGAAGTGCATCTGCAATTTGCCTTTGGTTAATAATAACCTCTTTTGGAACACCTTTTAATAAATCTCTACCTTTAATATGTAGAACCTTACCATCACCGCTTGACGGCGCAGCTGCAACACCAATTGCTTTTTTTATTCTTTCAGCACTACTCTCGCCAACTAGTAAATTATGAGCCCTTCGAATATAGTTTATAATAGCAATATCCATTGCATCTCCTCCCACTCTAACAGAGTGGGCATGGACAATCCCTCCCAATGCCAGCAGAGCTACTTCAGTTGTACCTCCACCAATATCAACAACCATTGAACCTGATGGTTCAGTTACTGGAAGACCAGCCCCAAGAGCAGCAGCCATGGGCTCATCTATAAGATAAACTTTTCTTGCACCGGCGGCGGCGGCTGAACCTTCAATAGCTCTTCTTTCAACTGAAGTTGCTCCTGAAGGCACACAAACAACTATAACTGGGCTAAAAAAACTATTATGATTGTGGGCTTTACGAATAAAGTGTTTTATCATCTCTTCTGCAACATCAAAATCTGCTATAACTCCATCTCTCATAGGTCTTATTGCTACTATATTACCAGGAGTTCTTCCAAGCATTGTCTTAGCTTCATGACCAACAGCTAAAACTTTGGGTTTGGTGGCTCTCTTATCATTTGAAAGAGCAACAACAGAGGGTTCATTTAAAACTATACCCTTACCTTTAACATAGATAAGTGTGTTAGCTGTCCCCAAATCGATTGCTATATCTTGAGAAAAAAATGAGAAAAGGTTCTTCATAAAATTTTATTTATTAAGCTATTATATTTAAAAAAAAAATCAAATAATTTATATAACATGTTTGTCAACATTCTTATGATGTCTATTTGATAAACTATTTTTAGATTCTTCCATTTTTTTCCTTTTTAAAATTAATTTATTCAATGCATTAATATAAGCTTTAGCCGATGCAACCATAGTATCAATATCGCTTCCCTGCCCTAAAACACTAATTCCTGATTCTTGTAATCTCACATTAACCTCAGCTTGAGCGTCTGTACCTTTGGTTATTGCATTAACCTGATACAATACTAGAGAAGCTTTATTCGGTATTATTTTTTTTATAGCATTAAATATCGAATCAATTGGACCATTCCCATCTGATCTTTTGCTAATTTTTTTTCCAAAATAATTTATCTTTATTAAAGCTTCAGCCTTACATTTATGCCCACACTTAAGGGAAAGATCAACAAATTCAATAATATTTTTATTAGAAGAGTTTTGTTCACTATCCGCGATAGCAAGTAGATCCTCTTCAAAGATTTGCTTTTTTTTATCAGCTAAATCTTTAAATTTTTTGAATAAGGAATTAATTGTTGAGTCATTAAAAATATAACCTAATTCATTTAATTTTACCTTAAATGCATGTCTGCCTGAATGTTTTCCCAATACTAATTCTGATGATGACAATCCAATTGATTCAGGCGTAATGATTTCGTAGGTATTTGAATTTTTCAACATTCCATCCTGATGAATTCCTGACTCATGAGCAAATGCATTTTTTCCAACAATTGCTTTATTTGGTTGGACATTGAACCCAGTTATTGAAGAAACTAAATGTGAAATATTCATTATTTTTGTAGTATCTATATCGGTATGAAAAGGAAGCAAATCCTTTCTTGTCTTCAAACACATAACAATCTCTTCTAGAGCAGCATTTCCTGCTCGCTCTCCAATTCCATTCACAGTACATTCGACTTGTCTAGCTCCATCAACAATGGCACTCACAGAATTAGAAACTGCAAGACCCAAATCATTATGACAATGTACTGAAATAATGGCTTTATCTATGTTTGACACATTGTTTTTTATTTTTTTTATTAACTTGGAAAATTCACTTGGAATCGAGTAACCAACTGTATCGGGAATGTTTATAGTAGTAGCTCCAGATTCAATCGCCACTTCAATAGATTTAAACAAAAAATCTAATTTAGTTCTTGAAGCATCTTCCGGAGACCATTCAACAATTTCAGTATATTTTCTTGCTCTATTTATACTTTTTTTTATTGCATCAATAACTTCATTTCTATTCATTTTTAATTTATATTTCATATGAAGTTCACTTGTAGAAATAAAGGTATGAATTCTAGATAATTTTGCACCCTTAAGAGCTTTACCTGCAGCATCAATATCAGAAAATTGAGCACGCGCTAATGCACAAACTTGAGAGTAATCAGATATTTCAGAAATTTTCTTAACAGCATCAAAATCTCCTTTGGATGCAAATGGAAAACCTGCTTCAATTATATCAACTTTCATTTCATTTAGACTTTTAGCAATTAACAACTTATCTTCAACAGACATTGAAGCTCCAGCAGATTGCTCTCCATCTCTCAAAGTTGTATCAAAAATAAAAATTTTTTCTGATTTTTTTACCACAATATTTTAATCCTTATTTTGTTTTACCAGTTTATTTGATGTTATCCAAGGCATCATAGACCTAAGTTTTTTTCCTACAATTTCAATTTGTTTTTCAGATTGAAGCCTTTTTTCAGCTTTATAGTTTAACTGACCAGATTTACATTCTAAAATCCAGTCTCTTACAAACTTACCAGTTTGAATTTCTTTTAAAACCTTTTTCATCTCATCTTTAACATTTTGGTTGATTATTCTCGGCCCTCTTGTCAAATCACCGTATTCAGCAGTATTTGAAATTGAATATCTCATATTTGCAATACCACCTTCGTAAATGAGGTCCACTATAAGTTTAACTTCATGTAGACATTCAAAATATGCCATCTCTGGCGAATACCCTGCTTCAACTAAGGTTTCATATCCTGCCTGTATTAAAGCAGTAAGTCCTCCACAAAGCACAGATTGTTCTCCAAAAAGATCCGTCTCGCACTCTTCTTTAAAAGTAGTTTGAATTATACCTGATCTTCCACCACCAATTGCTGATGCATATGAAATTCCAATATCAAGTGCGTTTCCAGAAGCATTTTGATGCACAGCGATTAAGCATGGAACTCCCCCACCCAACTCATACTGTGATCTAACTGTGTGGCCAGGACCTTTGGGGGCAATCATAAAAACATCTAAATCTTTTCTCGGGGAAATTAATTGAAAATGGATAGATAGCCCATGAGCAAATAATAGAGCAGACCCCTCTTTTAAATTTTTTTCCAAATGGTCATTGTACAAATCCGCCTGTAGTTCATCAGGTACTAAAACCATACAAATTTCTGCCCACTTGGAGGCTTCGTCTACTGATAAAACTTTAAAGCCATCATTTTTTGCTTTCTTTTGAGATTGTGAATCTTTTCTTAATGCAATGACAATATTATTAACGCCACTATCTCTCAAATTAAGTGCATGTGCATGGCCTTGACTCCCGTAACCAATAATACAGATCTTTTTTTTTTTTATTAAATCTAAATTAGCATCACTATCATAAAATACTTTCATTTTTATCCTTTCTTAATATAATCTGTTCCAAGTGCCATAGAAACTAAACCTGACCTTGTTTGCTCAACTATATCAAATGGTCTTAACATTTTTATAAACTTAATAATTTGAATTTGAGTTCCAGAAAATTGAAGTATTAATTCAGATTCACTCTCAAATAAAATTTCAGCATTAAATTTTTCTATTTTAGTTTTTATTTCTTTAATTTTTTTATTTTTTACATTCAATTTAACTAAAATCAACTCTTTTCCAATAAAGGTATCTAATTCAGTTAAATCTATTAGATTATGCACTGGTATTAATTTATTTAATTGAGCCTTAATTTGGTCAACTACTATTTTAGATCCCGAAGTTACAATGGTTACTCTTGATAAGAATTTATCAGAATCAACCTCTGATACCGACAGACTTTCTATGTTATATCCTCTACCTGAAAATAAGCCAACAACTCTTGCTAGAACACCAGGTTCATTGTCAACCATAATTGATAATATATGTTTATAATTAGAGTCATTCATAAAAAAAAGAATTAAACTAACACCATTCCCTCTTCTGAAACCTCTCCTTCAAGCTTGTCATCCGGTCCTAGTAACATTTGATCGTGAGTTGAACCTGAAGGAATCATAGGAAAACAATTCTCTTTTGGATCTACAATAACATCACAAATTACCGGACCCTTAATTTTAATCATCTCTTTAATCAAAGAATCTACATCTGAAGGAACCGTGGCTCTTAAGCCAGTTGCACCAAATGATTCAGCTAATTTTACAAAGTCTGGTAAAGAGTCCATATATGATTCTGATAATCTATTACCATGAAGCAATTCTTGCCATTGCCTTACCATACCCATGTAATGGTTGTTTAAAATGAAAATTTTGACTGGGAGTCTATATTGTTTAATAGTGGACATTTCTTGAATGTTCATAAGTATTGAAGCTTCACCTGCAACGTCTATAACTAAGCCTTTAGGATGAGCAAGCTGGACTCCCATTGCTGCTGGAAGCCCATAACCCATAGTTCCCAATCCACCAGATGTCATCCAATGTTTTGGTTCATTAAAAGTTAAAAATTGAGCAGCCCACATTTGATGCTGGCCAACTTCTGTTGTGAAAAAAGGATTATATTTCTTAGTAAGGTAATCAAGCCTTTGAAGGGCATATTGGGGCTTTATAATTTTTTTTGATTGAGAATACTTCAGACAATCTTTAGACCTCCATTTTTTTATATTTTCCCACCACAAGCTCAATTTTTCTTTAGGAAATTTAATTTTTTGTAAAGAAATTTTTTCATTAATCTTTTCTAAAATTTTAGAAAGATCTCCCTGAATTGTTAGATCGACATTTACACTCTTATTGAATGATGAGGCATCAATATCCATATGAACTTTTTTTGAATTTGGAGAAAACCCTGACACCTTTCCTGTTATTCTATCATCAAATCTTGCACCAACACATATCAATAAGTCAGATTGATGCATTGCCATATTTGCTTCATAAGTTCCATGCATACCCAGCATACCTACAAATTGCTTATCCGAAGTTGGGAAAGCGCCTAAACCCATTAAGGTTTGAGTACATGGAAAACCAGTTTTTTTTATCAAATTGAATAAGTTTTTTGATGCCTTTGTACCAGAATTTACTACTCCTCCACCAACATAAAAAATTGGTTTTTTAGAGTTTTTTAAAAGATCAATTACTTGATCAACTTTATGCAGTTCAGGAAGTACTTTAGGATTGTAATATGATACCAGCTTTGTAGACTTTTTTCCTAAGTAGGTTGTTTTAAAAGTCTGAATATCCTTTGGCACATCAACAAGAACTGGACCTGGTCTACCATTTTTTGCTATATAAAATGCTGAATGAATTGAGCCTGCTAGATTTTTAACATCTTTAACAAGATAATTATGTTTAGTACAAGGTCTTGTAATACCAACAATATCAGCTTCTTGAAATGCATCGTTACCAATCATGTGTGTTGGCACTTGCCCAGAAATACAAACCACTGGAACTGAATCCATCATAGCATCAGTCAAACCCGTTACAGTATTAGTAGCTCCTGGGCCAGATGTTACTAAAACAACCCCTACATTTCCAGTAGATCTTGCATAACCCTCTGCTGCATGAACAGCTGCTTGTTCGTGTCTAACAAGAATATGTCTAATCTTTTTTTGCTTAAAAAGTTCATCATAAATAGGCAAAACTGCTCCACCAGGATAACCAAATATAATTTTTACATTTTCCTGGATCAATGTTTCTATAACAATCTTTGCACCTGTAATTTTTTTCATAAATACTAAAGTAAACTAAAATAATAATTTACTCACCTAAAATTTAAAAATTATTAATTTTTTTTTTTATATGATTTTTAGCTTGTTCATAATTAAGATTTATAGAAAACTTTGATCTATTTCTAAACCAAGTGAGTTGTCTTTTTGCATATCTTCTTGTTTCCTTGCTAAATTCATAAAGTGTTTGTTCTAAATCTTTTTTTCTATCTAAGAAATCTTTAAATAATCTCAACCCAATAGCTTTGCTAATTGGGTGATCTTTAATAATTTTATTTTTATCAAAAAAACTTGCAACCTCTTTTACAACGCCTAGATCAACCATTTTCCTACATCTTTTATTAATTTTTTCATACAAATCATTTCTCTCCAGTTTAAGTACAACATAGATATATTTTTTGAATAAACCTCCTTTTTTAATTTTCTGCCAGTGAGTTATTGTTTTACCTGTAGATAAAAAAACTTCCATTGCTCTTAATAACCTTTGAGTGTCATTAATATTTATTTTTTTACAAAATTCATCATCTTTATTTTTTAATCTGGCATATAAATATTTATTTCCATATTTTTCATGGATTTTTTTAATTTTATTTCTTATTCTTGGATCTACTGGAGGAATTGGAGAAATTTCTTCAATAAGATTTTCAAGATATAACCCCGTACCTCCAACAAAAATTGGGATTTTTTTTTTTTCTTTAGATAATATTTTTTTGACTTCTTTTATCCATAATCCTACATTTAATGAATCGGGGTATGATACAGACCCAAATAGTTTACAATTATAAATTTTTTCATCCTCCTTTGATGGGCGGTTAGTTAAAATTTTTAAATCTTCGTAAACCTGCATACTATCCGCATTTATAATTATGCTCGGAAATAATTTTGAAATTTCAAATGCAAGTTTTGTTTTACCTGAAGCTGTTGCACCACCAATTAAGATTGCCAGTGGGTACAATTTAGTCTTGTAATTTTAAGATTACGAATCTTGAAAAACCATTCTCATATATTTGTAATAATAAAGATTCTTGTTTTTTATCTAGAGCTTCATCAAGAAACTTCTTTGCGTTTTCAGGCTTTGTAACTTCTTTTTGAGAAATTAGAGAAATCACATTACCTACATTCAATCCTGATTTAGCAGCAATCGAATTATTTTTAACAGCTGTAACCACGACACCTTTAATATTTTTTGGAACATTATATCGAGTTCTAAGCTGTTTATTCAATCCCATTAGTCTTAAACCAATATTATCAAGCTCAACTTCATCGGTGATAGTTTCTTCTTCAGTTTTAGAATCTTCTTGCGCAACATTATTGAACTTCTCAAGTTCACCAAGTTTAACTGTAAAGTTTTTAAATTTTTTATTTCTCCAAACTTTTACCTTTGCCTTACTTTCAACAGCTGCATCAGCTACAGTTCTCTGCAATGATCTTACATCTTTAATTTTTTTTCCATTAAATTCAATTATAACATCACCAGCCTTCAGGCCTGATTTTTCTGCAGGTTCGCCAGGATTAACCATAGAAATTAATACACCTTCCTCATTTTCAAGGCCCAAACTTTTTGCAATATCAGGTGTTATTTCCTGTATTCTAACACCAAGCCAACCTCTCTGCGTTTTACCAAATTTTCGCAGTTGCTCAATAATAGGCTTTGCCAAATTTGCAGGTATAGAGAATCCAATTCCGACACTTCCACCAGAAGGAGAAAAAATAGCAGAATTTATTCCTACAACTTCACCATCAAGATTAAATAACGGTCCACCAGAATTACCTTTGTTAATTGAAGCATCTGTTTGAATAAAACTATCATATGGACCTGAATTAATATCTCGATTGAAAGCAGAAATTATTCCTGAGGTAACGGTTCCTCCTAAACCAAACGGATTTCCAATGGCAATTACTGAATGTCCAACTCTGGATTTATCTGAATTAGCGAATTTAACAAATGGTAATGGGGTATCAGATTCGACTTTTAAAAGTGCTAAATCAGTAAGTTGATCCTTACCAATCAGTTTTGCCTTAAGTTCTCTTTCATCTTGGAATTTTACCTTAATCTCGTTAGCTTGAGCAATTACATGATGATTGGTAACAATATAACCTGTTGGATCAATTACAAATCCTGACCCCAAGGCTTGGGGTTGCTCTTCATTTTGAGGTCTATTTGGTTGCTGCTGAGGCCCTCCAAAAGGAAAACCTGGAGGAAAATTTTTGAAGAAATCTCTAAATTGAGGAGGAATATTATCAAATGGCATTTGTTGATTGTCTCTTTCTTGTGGTTTTTGAACTGTAAAGACATTAACAACACTTGGTGACAATTTTTCAACTAAATCAGCAAAATCATCGGAAAGTGGATGAGACATTAAATTTATCGTTGTTAAAAAAGTAAAAAAGAAAATAACAAAATTTAAAACAAGTTTTTTATTCAACATTTTTTCTCCATTTATAAACTATCTTTTTGATCCTTTGGAATTATTAAAAAACTCTAGGAACTCGCTATCCGGTGAAAGAATCATTGTCGTACCATCTTCACCTAAAACATTTCCATATGCCTGCATAGACCTGTAAAAAGAATAGAAGTCAGAGTCTTTTTCAAATGCATTAGCGTAAATAGAAATAGCTTCCGACTCACCTTCACCACGTAATATTTCACTCTTTCTATTGGCTTGTGCAAGAATAACTGTCTTATCCTTATCCGCCTCTGCTCTAATCTTTTGGGCAACTTCAGCACCTTTAGCTCTAAATTCTTTGGCTTCTCTAACCCTTTCACTAATCATTCTTTCAAATATTGCTTGGGAATTAGCCTCTGGTAGATCAGCCCTTCTAATTCTTACATCAACAACTTCTATTCCAAACCTTATAGCTTCATTATTAACTTCAACTTTGATTCTTTCCATAATATTGCTTCTTTCTTCAGAGAGTAATTTTTCAAGTGTAACTTTTCCAACAACTCTCCTTAATGAGGAAATTACATTAGAGTTGATTCTGTTTCGAACATTTGTCTCGTTTCCTACAGTTTTATAAAATTCTAGAGGATCAACAATTTTGAATCTTGTAAAGGAGTCTATTAACATTCTTTTTTTATCAACAGCAATCACCTCCTCAATAGGAAGATCATATTCAAGTATTCTTTTGTCATAACGAACTACATTTTGTAGTATTGGAAGCTTGAAATGCAGACCAGAAGACTTGACCACTCTTTTTGGATCACCAAATTGTAAAACTAAACCTTGTTGTCTCTCATTCATAGTAAAGAGAGAATTAAATCCAAGAAATGCAAGAATAACAAGAATTATCAAAGATATTGTTTTAGTCATTTCCGTCTCCGTTATTGAGGTTTTTCAATTGCGACTTTTTTTTTAATTCTGGAAGAGGGAGGTAAGGAACAACTCCACTACCTGCATTATTATCAACAATAACTTTATCAATTTTTCCTAAAGTTTTCTCTAATGTCTCTAAATAAATTCTTTCTCGTGTAACATCTTTAGATTTCTTGTAGGAATCATATACTGAAATAAAACGCTGAGCTTCACCTTCAGCTTTTGCAACTACTTCTTGTTTGTAGGCTTCGGCTTCTTGAACTTTTTTTTCAGCCTCACCTCTTGCTTTAGGTATTATATCATTTCTGTAAGCTTCAGCTTCATTTCTTAAACGCTGTTCATCTGTTTTTGCTCTTTGAACATCTCTGTATGATTCTATAACTAATTCTGGGGGATCTGCTTTTTGAAGCTGCACTTGAGTTATCATTACGCCAGATTTATAGTAATCTAAAACTGCTTGTACTTTATCCTTGACTTCTTCTTCAACAATAGATTTTCCTTCAGAAAGTATTGGATCTATAGGTGTTTGTCCAATTTTTTCTCTCATTACACTCTCACCAATACTTTTAATTGTAATTTCAGGGTTTCGTACATTAAAAAGAAATTCTTTTGCATCATTAATGATCCAAAAGATAGTAAAATTTAAATCAACTATATTTTCGTCTCCAGTTAACATTAGAGCCTCTTCTGGTATTTGTCTAGTTTGGCTACTTTGAGAAAATTGTGTTTGCGAGGTTCTAAAACCAACTTCTATTCTATTAACTTTAGTAACTTTGGGTTTTAAAATTGATTCTACAGGGAAGGGTATATGATAATGGAGACCTGGTTCAGTAGTTCTCACATACTCTCCAAATCTAATTACAACACCCTGCTCGTCTGTTCCCACACGATAAAATCCGCTGACAGTCCATAGAGCAATCAATATCATTACTATTAAAGAAAAGCTTGCGGGACTTTTATTTGGAAATAGCTTCTTAAGCCTATCTTGCAAACCCTTTAAATAGTCGTCATCAGGAGGAACTTTACCTGAACCATTGAAGCCTGAT
>MDTE01153825.1_pt1 | contig 32360 bp, 31 predicted proteins | sample 811231 | NCBI WGS metagenome assembly MDTE01 (sample SAMN05326651, study PRJNA326480) | marine metagenome | isolation source: seawater | place: Indian Ocean: Red Sea | collected 2010 | reverse complement strand
TCTATCTGAATTATTAATAATATATAGCCAATCTTCATATTTAAAATAATCTAATACAAAAATATTTGTTTTTGAAATTTTTTTATTAAATTTTTCTAAATTTACAAAATCTATTATTTGTAATTTATTATAGTTATTAGTTAATTCATGAAAATTTTTATCTTCATATTTTTCAGTTGTTAAAAAAATAAGATAATTTTGATTTAAATTAATATTTTCTATTAATTTTTTTAAATTTTGTAAAGTATAATATTTGTTTAACCATCTATTAGAAAGATGCAAGGTAATTATTTTTTTAGAAATAAAATTTAATTCTATTTTTGTATTTGGTAAAAAAGGAATTTCTAAATTTTCATAATTAAATGATTTTTTAAATATTTTTTCTATTAATGCATACATCATTTTAGTTTGATGAAATTCTAAATTATTTTTGAATAATTTATTTCTATTAACTAAAATACTATGATTGCAAAAAATTTTTGATAAAAAATGAATAATTATTTTAGAAAACCAATTTTTATATCTACTTTTGAGTATTAGAGTTGATTTATTTTTTGCATTAGAAAAAAAACAAAAAAAATAACTAAGATTAGTTGGTGAAAAATTTATAAATAAATCAAATGACCTTTTTTTTATCTTCTTTAATATCACAACATTTTCTCTTAATTTATTTTTTTTATCTATAACGATCATTTCATCAATCAATTCAGATTCTTTTAAAACCTTGGAATTTATAGGTGAAACTAATAGAGTAATTTTGCTATTAGGTAATTCCTTCCTAATTGATCTTAAAATTGGAGTTGTCATAATTAAATCTCCAATTCTATCTATACGACAAATACAAATTTCTTTTATTTCTCTCATTTTTTGCTTTAATAATGTTATTACTACATATAAATAATCTCAATAGAAATAAATAATGATTAATATCACTTTACCAGATGGATCAATAAAGAAATATAGCGAAGTTGTTAGTGGGCTCAAAATAGCTGAATCTATTAGCCAAAGTTTAGCAAAAGATTCGTTGGTGATAAAAATCAATAATCAACTTTATGATCTTTCAACTAATATTGATTATGATTGTAGTGTAGAAATAATAACTAAAAAATCACCCGAAGCTCTTGATATTATTAGACACGATGCAGCGCATATAATGGCTGAAGCTGTCCAGGAGATTTTTCCAAAAACTAAAGTTGCAATTGGCCCTACTATAAAAGATGGATTTTATTATGATTTTGATAGCGATGTATCTTTTTCTCCTGATGATTTTAAAAAAATAGAGAAAAAGATGATTCAAATTATAAAGAGAAACAATAAATTTGCAAGAGAGGTGTGGGACAGAAAAAAAGCTTTGGAGTTTTTTGAAAATAAGAATGAAATATATAAAGTTGAAATTATAAATTCTTTAAATAAAGATGAGGAGTTAACAATATACAAACAAGGCGAATGGGTTGATTTATGTAGAGGTCCTCACTCGTTATCAACAGGTTATATTAATTATTCTTTCAAAATTATGAAAATAGCAGGGGCATATTGGAGGGGAGATTCAAAAAATAAAATGTTGCAAAGAATATATGCAACAGCATGGTTTAAAGAAAATGATTTAATTAGTTATATAAACCGAATAGCTGAAGCAGAAAAAAGAGATCATCGAAAACTCGGAAATGAATTAGAGCTTTTCCATATCCAAGAAGAATCTATAGGAAATATTTTTTGGCATCCAAAAGGTTGGACATTGTACAGAATTTGTCAAGATTATATGAGAAAAAAGCTTAATCAATCAAATTATAAAGAGGTAAGGACTCCATCACTAATTGATAAAAGATTATGGGAAGAGTCAGGTCATTGGGAAAAATTTAGAGAAAATATGTTTATTACTCAAGGTGAAGATGAAAAACCTATGGCTTTAAAACCAATGAATTGCCCTGCCCATGTACAAATTTTCAAACAAGGAATAAAAAGCTATCGAGATCTTCCATATCGAATGTCAGAATTTGGAAGCTGTCATAGAAATGAACCCTCAGGATCATTGCACGGATTAATGAGAGTCAGGGGTTTTACGCAGGATGATGCACATATTTTTTGCACTAAAGATCAAATTAATTCAGAAACAGAAAGTTTTTGCAAACTTCTTACTGAAATCTATAATGATTTTGGTTTTACAAAAATAAATATTAGATTTGCTGATAGGCCAGAAAAACGGGCAGGGGATGATAGTACTTGGGACCAAGCAGAAAATGCACTTGAAAATGCTATCAATGCAATAGGCCTTCCTTATCAAAAAGATCCCGGTGGCGGAGCTTTCTATGGTCCTAAACTTGATTTTGTATTAACTGATACTTTAGGTCGAGAATGGCAATGCGGGACTTTACAAGTTGATTTTGTTTTACCAGAACGTTTAGATGCCTCTTATATTGATGAAAAAGGTTCTAAAGTGAGACCAGTTATGCTGCATAGAGCTATTTTAGGTTCTATGGAGAGGTTTATTGGAGTTTTAATGGAAAGTACAGGTGGAAAGTTTCCTTTGTGGTTGGCACCTATACAAATAATGATAACAAATATTTCTCAAGAGTCTATAGAATATGCAAAAAAAATACACTCAATATGTATAAATAAAAATTTAAGAGCAGAAATTGATATACGAAATGAACAATTGAATTATAAGATTAGGGAGCATAGTAATAAAAAAGTGCCAATAATACTAGTAGTTGGTAAAAACGAAATGAAAGATCAAAATGTTTCGATAAGAAGATTGGGGTCTGACAAGCAAGAGATTTTATCTTTAAAAAAAGCTATTGATGAAATTCAAAATGCATCGTATATGCCCTAATTTTACTAGACAATTATAAATTTTTCTGGTGAATTAGTATAAATTTAATGAAAGAGAAAAAAAATTTGAATTTTCATTTTAAGTCAAAAAAAAATTCTGGACCAAGAATAAATGAAAGGATTGCTTCTTCTGAAGTAAGAGTTATTGGAGCAGATGGCAAACAGTTAGGAGTGCTATCAATTAGACAAGCTTTAAATGAAGCTGAACAAGCAGGCTTTGATCTAGTTGAAATTTCCCCTGAAGCTAAACCACCAGTGTGTAAAATTATTGATTATGGAAAATTAAAATACAAAGAACAAAAGAAAAAAAACCAAGCGAAAAAAAAGCAAAAAACTATTGAAGTAAAAGAAATAAAAATAAGACCGGGAATAGAAAAGCATGACTATGATGTTAAAATGCGCGCATTATCAAAATTTATTGATGGTGGGAATAAAGTGAAAGTAACAATGCGATTTAGAGGAAGAGAGATGGAGCATCAACATCTAGGTTTTGAGCTCCTCAAAAAGTTAGAGGATGATGTTATTAATATTGCAAAAATTGAAGTACCGCCAAAAGTGTACGGAAAGCAAATTATGATGGTATTAGTGCCAAATAAATAGTTTTATCACTATTGTATTTTAAAAATTATTTGTTATAAACCTTAAAAATTTAAAATTATAAAAATCATGCCAAAGTTAAAAACAAAAAGTAGTTTAAAAAAAAGATTTTCTAGAACAGGTAGTGGCAAGTTGAAGATGTCATCTTCTGGTAAAAGACACGGTATGAGCAAAAGAAGTAAAAAGTTTATTAGGAATACACGTGGAATGAAAATAATGTCTTCGCGTGATATGGCACGTATAGACCATATGTTACCGTACGATAAATAAAAGAGTTTATTATGGCAAGAGTTTCAAGAGGGGTTACAGCGAAAGCAAAACATAAAAAGGTTCTTAAAAGAGCTAAAGGTCATTATGGAAGAAGAAAAAATGTTTTTCGTGTAGCAGTACAAAGTGTTGAACGTTCTATGCAATATGCATACAGAGACAGAAGAAATAAAAAAAGAGATTTTAGAGGACTCTGGATACAAAGAATCAATGCTGGAGCACGGCTTTACGGTATTACCTATTCTAAATTAATAAATGGTTTAAAAAAATCTCAAATTGATATTGATAGAAAGATTTTAGCTGATATTGCGGTAAATTACCCTGATACCTTTAAAGCTTTAGTTGAAAAAGCTCAATCTACTCGATAAATCTTATAATTTAATTTATAACTACTTTTGTACAAATGGATTTTTCAAAAATTGAAAAAGATACTTTAGAACAAATCAATTCAATTAATAATTTAGATGAATTGGAAAAAATTCGCTTATCCTATTTAGGTAAAAAAGGATTAATTTCACAAGAAATGAAAAATCTTGTCAATTTAGAAATTAATGAAAAAAAAGAATTAGGAAAAAAATTAAACATTTTAAAAAACTTAATTCAAAATAAAATTGAATCAAAAAAAATTGAGATACAAAATATAGACTTAAATAAGAAAATGTTTGATGAAAAATTAGATTTAACTTTACCTCCAAGAAATTATTCGAATGGAAAAATTCATCCAATTAGTCAGACAATTTATAGTGTAATTAATATATTTTCTGAAATGGGATTCAGTGTAGCAGATGGACCAGATATTGAAACTGATTTTCATAATTTTACTGCTCTGAATATACCACCTCACCATCCTGCAAGAGAAATGCAAGATACTTTTTATATTACTAATGAAAAAGACAAGGAAAAATTAGTTTTAAGAACTCATACAAGTCCAGTTCAAATTAGAACAATGATGAACAAAAAACCTCCTATAAAAATCATTGTACCTGGTAGAACTTATAGATGTGATTCTGATTCAACACATTCACCAATGTTTCATCAAGTAGAAGGTCTTTTAATTGATAAAAATTCTACTATGGCACATTTAAAAGGATGTTTAATTGATTTTTTGAAGAGCTTTTTTGAACTAGATGAATTAAAGTTTCGTTTTAGACCAAGTTATTTTCCCTTCACAGAGCCTAGTGCCGAGATGGACATAGCATATCGTAAAGAAAAAAATACCTTTAAATTTGGTGAAGGAGAGAATTGGTTAGAAATATTGGGATGTGGGATGGTTAATCCTATAGTTCTAGAAAATTGTGGAATTGATTCAAAAAACTATAAAGGATTTGCTTTTGGACTTGGTATAGAGAGAATTTCAATGCTTAAATACGGTATAACTGATTTAAGAAGTTTTTTTGAAACAGATCTTAGATGGATAAAACATTATGGTTTTAATCCTTTAAACTTAACTTCAAAAAGTGGTCTATAATGAAATTCACTTTATCTTGGTTAAAGGATTACTTAAATACAAATTCAGAGATTGCTAAAATTGTTGACACACTTACGAATATTGGTTTGGAAGTTGAAAATATTTTAGATAGAACTGATGAGCTCCATCCCTTTACTGTTGCATATGTTAAAAGTGCTGAGAAACATCCTAATGCAGACCGTTTAAAAGTATGCCAAGTTGAAACAAACACAGGAACAGTTCAAGTTGTTTGTGGCGCTCCAAATGCACGAACTGGTATGAAGGGTATTTTTGCTCCTGAAGGTAGTTTTATTCCTGGAACTGGAATTACATTAAAAAAATCAAAAATTAGAGATATTGAGTCTTCAGGTATGTTAGTTTCTGAAAAAGAAATGGGTATATCAGAAGAGCATGACGGTATTATTGAAGTGGATAACTCACATAAAATTGGAGAATCTTTTTCAAAAATATATTCACTTGATGATCCAATTTTCGAAATAGCTATAACACCGAACAGAGGTGATTGTTTATCTGTAAGGGGAATTAGTCGTGATCTTGCAGCTGCGGGTATAGGAAAATTAAAAAATATTAAAAAATATTTTCATAAAGGAAAATTTGAAAGCCCTATTAAATGGAAGAGAAGTTTTGATAAAAAAAACTCTTTTCTTTGTCCTGCTGTTGCTGGAGTATATTTAAGAAATGTAAAGAATGGCCCCAGCCCTGATTGGCTAAAAAATAGACTGTTGGCTATTGGATTAAGACCTATTTCTAAACTTGTGGATATAACAAATTATATTACATATGATCTCGGAAGACCTTTACATGTTTTTGATGCTGATAAAATAAATGGAAACCTTAATATGAGATTAGCAAAAAATAATGAGTCAATTAAAGCCTTGGATGGAAAAAATTATAATTTGACAAATGATATGGTGGTAATCTCTGATGATTTAAAAATACAAGCAATAGGAGGGATTATGGGAGGTGAAGAAAGCAGTTGTAGGGAAAGTACAAATAATGTTTTTCTTGAAGTAGCGCTATTTGATCCTGAGACAGTTGCAAAAACAGGTAGAAAACTCTCTATAAAAAGTGATGCTAGATATAGGTTTGAGAGAGGTGTTGATCCATATTCGATTGAGTGGGGTGTTGAATTTGCGATAAAAATGATTTTAGAATTATGTGGAGGAGAAGTTAGTAAAATTACTAAAGCTGGAAATCATAAGGTTTCAAAAAATAAAATAAAATACAATTTTAATAAAGTCCATTTAATTGGAGGAATAGAGATTAATCAACAAAAACAAGTTAAAATTCTTAAAGATTTAGGTTTTGAAATTCAGAAAAAAAACAAAGATACTTGTTATATTTCTGTACCTTATCACAGACCTGATATTAAAGGAGAGGCCGACATAGTTGAAGAAGTTTTAAGAATTTATGGGTATGATAAAATTATACCGCTATCTGTTCTAAAAGAAAAAAATGATAAATCTAATCCATTAAATTCTAATCAAGAAATATATTATAAATCAAGAAGATTAATTTCTTCCAGAGATTATTTTGAGGTAGTTACTTGGTCTTTTATGTCAAATAAGTTTGCAAAATATTTTGATCAATATGAAAATATTTTAAAATTAGATAATCCTATAAGTAGTGATTTAGATGTTATGAGACCTTCAATTCTTCCAAATTTAATTCAGTCAATTATTAAAAATCAGTCTAGAAATTATAAAAGTGCCGGAATATTTGAGGTCGGTCCTCAATATGAAAATTGTTCTATTGAAGGACAGCATCTTATGGCTACAGGAATAAAATATGGTGAGAAATACAAAGAAAACTGGATTGATGAAAAAAGGAAAGTTGATGTATTTGATATAAAATCAGACATCTATTTTTTCTTATCTTCTCTTAATTTTCCAATTAATAGTTTGCATTTAGAAAACAATGCTCCTAAATGGTATCACCCTGGTAAATCATGTACTATAAAATTAGGCAAAACTTCGCTTGGTTTTTTCGGAGAAATTAGCCCAGTAATTAAAAATTTGTATGATATTAAAACAAATGTTTGTGGTTTTGAAATTATGTTAGATAATCTTAGTAACTTTTATTCAAAAAAAATGTTTAAACCTTCAGCTTTTATAAATAATCCATTTCAAATAGTTGAAAGAGATTTTGCATTTATTGTTGATAAAAAGATAAAAAGTAATGAAATAGTAGATACAATTAAGAAAACTATAAAAGATATAGTAATAGATGTGATCGTTTTTGATGTATTTGAAGGTAAAAATATAGCTGAAGATAAAAAGAGTATAGCTACAAAAATTGTTTTGCAACCAATAAAAGAAACCTTTAAAGAAAAGGATATTGAAGAAATTTGCATCAATATTGTAAATCAAGTTAAAAAGCAAACTGGTGCTTTTATAAGAGAATAATCTATGAAAGATCTTGGGAAGATCAGAAATTTTTCTATAATAGCTCATATTGATCATGGTAAATCAACATTGGCTGATAGGTTGATTCAATTCTGTGGTGGCCTTACAGATCGAGAAATGAAAGAGCAAGTCTTAGACTCTATGGAAATTGAAAGAGAAAGGGGAATAACAATTAAGGCGCAAACAGTTAGGCTAGAATATGAATCTAAAGATGGAAATAAATATATATTGAATTTAATGGATACCCCAGGTCATGTTGATTTTTCATATGAGGTATCTAGATCCTTAACTGCATGCGAAGGTTCATTGCTAATAGTTGACTCAACTCAAGGAGTTCAAGCACAAACTCTTGCTAATGCTTATCAAGCGATTAACAATAATCACGAAATAATACCTGTACTTAACAAAAAAGATTTACCTGCTTCTGAACCTGAAAAGGTAAAAAATCAAATTGAAGAAATATTAGGGATAGATTCATCTGAAAGTTGTCTAATTTCTGCAAAAACTGGAGAGGGAGTAGATGAGCTTTTAGAACAAATAATTTTAAAAATGCCACCACCTAAAGGAGATTTAAATAATCCTCTAAAAAGTTTATTAGTTGACTCATGGTTTGATAGTTATCTAGGCGTTATAGTTCTAGTTAGGGTTATTGATGGAAAGTTATTTAAAGGTCAAAAAATAAGATTTCTAGCAACTGGCGCTACATATACCATAGATAGAGTAGGAATTTTCAAACCAAAAACTGATGAAATTGATTTTTTAGGTCCTGGTGAAATTGGTTTTATCAATGCTAACATCAAAAGCGTTTCAGATTGTAGAGTTGGGGACACGATTACAGATGAAAAAAATCCAATAACAGAGCCACTTCCAGGATTTAAGCCATCTCAACCAGTGGTTTTTTGTGGCTTGTTTCCTGTAGATGCAGGTGATTTTGATCGATTAAGAGATAGTATGCAAAAACTTTCATTAAATGATTCAAGTTTTGTTTATGAGGCAGAGGTGAGTCCAGCTTTAGGGCATGGTTTTCGTTGTGGTTTTTTAGGTTTATTACATTTGGAAATTATTCAAGAAAGATTAGATAGAGAGTTTGATTTGAATTTAGTTACAACAGCTCCATCAGTAGTTTATGAAATTTTTTTAAGGAATAATAAAAAAATATCTCTTCACAATCCTACAGATATGCCTAGTCCTATGAGTATAGATTATATTAAAGAACCATGGATTAAAGCTACTATAATAGTTCCTGACGAATATCTTGGACCAATCCTAGAATTGTGTAATGACAGAAGAGGTCAGCAAGAAAACCTTACATATGTGAATTCTAGAGCTATGCTTTTATATAAATTACCGTTAAATGAAGTCGTGTTTGATTTTTATGATAGATTAAAATCAATATCAAAAGGATATGCTAGTTTTGACTATGAAATTATTGGGTTTGAGAAAAATGATTTGGTAAAAGTTAGTATTCTTGTAAATGGTGAAGAGGTTGATGCATTATCCCTCATAGTCCATAGGGATAGATCTGAAAAACGTGGAAGAGCACTTTGTGTAAGATTGAAAGAATTAATTCCTAGACAACAATTTAAAATTGCTGTGCAAGCAGCAATAGGAGGCAAAATTATTGCAAGAGAGACAGTTGCATCTTATAGAAAGGATGTAACTCAAAAACTTTATGGTGGAGATGTTACAAGAAAAATGAAATTGCTTGAAAAACAAAAAAAAGGAAAGAAACGAATGAGAAAATTTGGCAAGGTTGATATACCTCAGTCCGCATTTTTAAATGCTTTAAAAACAAGTGAAAATTAATTTTTAAATGGAAAATGTAAAAAATAACATACCAGAATATAGTGTAAGTGAATTTAATTTATTGATCAAAGAAACTATAAGTTCAGCATTTGATATGGTTAAGATTCGTGGAGAAATTTCTAACTTAAAGAAACCAAGTTCTGGTCATATATATTTTACTTTAAAGGATGAAGATTCTGTAATAAATGCTGTTTTTTTTAAAAATAGTTTAATTAATTCAAATTTTAAAATTGAAGAAGGAATGGAAATATTTGCAATTGGTAAAATCAGTACATTTGCAAAATCAATTTCAACTTATCAAATTATTATTTCAAATATTGAAATTGCAGGAGAAGGAGCATTATTAAAAATTATAGAAAATTTAAAAAAAAAATTAATGAAAAATGGATATTTTGATGAAACAAAAAAGCTGCCAATCCCTCAATTACCGGAAAGTATAGGAATTATCACATCTCCAACTGGATCAGTAATTAAAGATATAATTCATAGAATTAATGATAGATTTCCTTTAGAAATACAACTTTGGCCTGTACCAGTTCAGGGTATAGAATGTTCTAATAAAATAATTGAGGCAATTAAGGGATTTAATGATCCAGACTTTATAGATAAACCTGATATAATTATTATAACCAGGGGCGGCGGTAGTATAGAAGATCTTATGCCATTTAATGATGAAGAATTAGCAAAAACTATATTTTACTCAAAAATTCCAATTATTTCAGCTATAGGGCATGAAACAGACAATCCTATTATTGATTATGTAAGTGATTTAAGAGCTCCAACACCATCTGCTGCTGCAGAAATGTCAGTTCCTGAGAGAAAAAAACTTCAAAAAAACCTCTCTATAATTGTTCATAATATTGAAAAATCTAAAGATCATATTCTTGAAGGTAAAAAAGAACATTTAAATGGTTTAATACGTTTAATCCAAGATCCTTCTAAAGTACTCAATATTTTTTATTCTCATTTTGAAAATTTACTGGCTCGAAAAGAATTTGGAATAAAAAATTTAATTTTAAAACAAAAAAATAAAATTATTGAATTAAGTTCAAATATAACAAAACCATTTGATAAGTTTGATAAAAAGAAATCTAATTTTGATAATTTATTTTATAAATTTAACATACTTTTTAATTCAAATTTTAAAAATAAAACAGTTAGATTTGAAAATTTGGCTAGAATTCTAAACATGTCATCATTGAATGTAAATTTAAATCGAGGTTATTCAATTATTATTAAAGGAAAAAAAATTATATCATCTACTAAAGATCTTAAAATTCAAGATATAGTTGATATAAAACTTAAGGATGGTTTGGTTTCTGCAAAAATTAAAAAAAATTAACCCCATCTTTTGTGATGCCATAACCAGTTACCGGGCTCTTTAATTATCCACTTCTCTATTAATTTGTGAATTTTAATCATAGAATTTTTTTGATTCTTTAAATTAGATTTATTCAAATTTATTGGATTATGTATAATCATTTTAAATTTTACGTTGTTTAATCTAATATTTTCTATTGGATATATTTTAAGCTTGAATTTTATCGCTAATTTAATAAATCCTATTTGTGTTTTAGCCAATTCGCCAAATAAGGGAATACTTTCTCCAGAAGAATCTTTTTGATCAATCAGAAGTGCAAGAGAATAGCCATTTTTAATAGACTTTATCATATCCTGCGCGCTTTTTTTTCCTTTTGGAGAAAGCAAGGAATTTTTAGAGTTGTATGCTTTTTTTCTTATTTTTAAAATGAATCTATCAATAAGTGGATTGTTAATATGCCTATATACAGAATTTAATTTAATCCCAAATTTTATTAATGTAGGTGCTAAAATTTCCCAATTGGCTTGATGAACTGCAATAAAGATGGCTTGTTCGTTGTTTTGAATAATGTTTTTTATGTTTTTTTTACCTTTAATTGTAATAAGATTATTTTTACTTATTGAATCTAAATGTGCCATTTCTGCAACTGTACTGCCTAAATTTTTCCAACTCATTTTAGAAATTTCATTAATGTTGTTTTCAAATTTCTTAATTTTTTTTAGATTCTCTAAGATCGTATAGTTAGTTTTTGTTAATGGTCCAAGAAATTTGAAAATAGCACCATTTAAATTCGATGCAACATTAACTGGCAATATTTTAAAAAAATAATAAATAATAATAAAAATTATATATTCAATTTTATAAAAAATTTTTCTTTTAATTTTCATATATTAAATTTTTAATTTAAAATTAAAGTTTCTAAAACATTATTCAAGATTATTCTTAGATTTTCTTCTTCATCTAAAATTATTTCACCATCTAATTTATGAACTATTTTCTTGTAATTTTTTGGAATTCTAACATAATCCTTCTTAGTTGTAACTAATATCGACTGGTTATTATTTGCTATTTCTACAAGTTTTAAAAGGTCATTTTCAGTATATATATAATGATCAGGAAAATTAATTTTTTTTAATATTTTTGCACCTTGTTCTTTGAGTGTATCGAAAAATTTTGTAGGGTACGCTATTCCTGCAAATGCTGTAACATTTTTCCCTTTAAAAATTTCTTTATTTTTTGAAACATCAAAAGTTGCATTAAAAAAAGGTATAGACACTGATAAAAATTTTTTAATGTTTAATTTATCTTCCCCGACTAATATAATTGCATCAGCTCTCTTAAGGCCTCTTCTTATACTTTCTCTTAGCGGTCCACTTGGAAGCACTCTCTTATTTCCAAAACCTTGTTTTCCATCTATGACAATAATAGAAAAATCTTTTTTAATAGTAGGATTTTGAAATCCGTCGTCCATTATTATACAGTCAGCATTATTTTTTTTAGCTAATTTTGATGACCTAATTCTATTAGATCCAATCCATGTTGGAGCAACTTCTGAAAGTATTAATGACTCATCTCCAACTTCTTCTGCAGAATGACCGTCATGGACTTTAATATTATCCTTGATTTTACCTGCATACCCTCTTGTTAAAAAGTGGGGGTTATATCCAGAAAATTTAAGTATCTCACTTATTTTAAGTGCAACAGGGGTTTTTCCTGCGCCACCTACAACTAAATTTCCGATACAAATAACTGGGATCTCTGATTTATTAGGCTTATTCAAAGAAATATAAATTTTACCAACAAATCTATATATTAATGAAGCAGGGTATAAGATAGTTGATAGAAAACTATCATTCTTACTGTACCAAAATTTAGGAGCTTTAAGCATTTTTTTTAACTAAAAATGGTTTTAATTCTCTAATGAAATTATTAATTAAAACTTGATTTTTCTTACTATAATTTAAGGCATTTTTAATAAATTTTTTTTCCGATTTCTTATCTTTTAAAAGAAAATTTAAATTTTTTATTATCTCATTTGTTGACTTACAAATTATACATGCTTTTTTTAATTTCATTTCTTCAAATATATCTTTCCAATTATAAATTGATGAACCAGATAATATGGCACAATTTGATTTTGCAGGCTCAATTGGATTATGGCCTCCCATATCTATAAAAGATCCACCTAATATTACAATATCACTTATATTATAATAAATTTTCATTTCTCCCAAAGAATTTAATACAAAACACTTAAATTTTGAAAAAGAAAGATTATTTAATTTTGGTGCACAATTCGTAATAAATTTTTTTGATATATTTAATACTTCAATGGATCTTTGTGGATGTCTTGGCACAATAATTAATCTTATATGAGAATTTTTATTAATTATAGGATAAATTTTTTCTAAAATTAATTCTTCTTCTTTTTGATGTGTACTAGCAATCAATATAATTTTTTTTGAACCTATACTTTTCTTTATTTTAGTTAATTTTTTTATATTAGTTTTTTTTGTAAAAGCTGTAAGTTTTAAATTTCCAATGTAATTTAATTTTTTATTCGTAATTTTTTTTATTAATTTTAAATCATTTTTGCTTTGTACAAAAATTTTATCATAATTATTAATAAGTTTGGAAAAACTTTTTTTAATAATATTCCATTTATCTATAGATTTTGGTGACATTCTTAAATTTAATAGTATCTGTTTAATTCGTTTTTCTTTGATTGATTGAATAGTGTTTGGCCAAATATCTGACTCTATCCATATCACAAAATTTGGTGACCAATGATTCAAAAATCTTATTATCCATGGTTTATGATCAATAGGCGCAAACTGATGAATAATTTTGTTTCCAAAAATTTGCCTACAATAATCATAAGCTGTTAAAGTAGAAGTTGTTATTAAAATATTATTTTTCTTTAAAAGGTATTTAATTAATCCAGTTGAAGAATTAAATTCTCCTAAACTAGCAGCATGAATCCATATTAAATTACCCTTCGGTCTTTTTAATTTAGATATTCCAAATCTTTCTTTATATCTTTTTGGATCTTCTTTATTCCTTTTTATTCTTAAAAATAAATTAATTTTAACCAAAGGTAATAAAATGTAAAATATGTATTTATAACTTAATAAAATCATTTATTAATTAATTTTTTAGCCTCACTAATATTTTTGTTTAGTTGTTTTTCCAATTCATATTTTAATTTTTCTTGCATATTTTTTGAAATTTTTTTTTCTACATAAATTGGCTTTGACCAAACAAAATAGCATTTCGAAAAGGGGAATGTAATTAAAAATTTATCCCGCGATTTAAGTTGGAAGTTTTTAGAAGACCAGAATCCACACGGAATAATTGGTATTTGTAATGAACTAGCTATTTTTATTGCTCCCTCAGAGATTTTTTGATTTGGACCTCTTGGACCATCTGGTGTTATGCCAATATACTCATTTTCTTTAACTAATTTAAATATGTTTTTAAGAGCTGTGTTAGATTTTTTAGATGGCCTTTCTATATTTCGCAGTTTAAAATAACTTCCAATGATTGAACCAAATCTTCCGTCACTATGATCAGATGCAAGAATATTAATATTTTTATTTTTAACCCAAGCAAAAGAAATCATCATGAGTTGGCTATGCCAGAAGATCAAAATAAATGGTTGATTTTTTTTCCAAAATTTCTCGGGAAATTTTTTGTTAACTACATTTATTTTGGATGTGGATCTAACTATAAAAATATATATAACTGCAAGAAAAGCTAAGATATATTGTATTAGTTTATTTTTTTTTAAATTCTTTAACATTATAAATTATAAAACTTGGGTGTATAATTTTTTGTAAAGTCCGTTATTGTTTAATAGTTCTCTATGAGTCCCTTTCTCAATAATTTTTCCTTTATCTAAAACATAAATTAAATCCGCATTTTCTATTGTTGTTAATCTATGAGCAACAATTAAAGAAGTTTTATTTTTCATCAATAAATTTATAGCTTTTTGAACTTCCATTTCTGTTAGATTGTCTAAAGAAGAAGTAGCTTCATCTAAAAGTAATATTTTAGAATTTTTTATGAGTGCTCGCGCAATTGCTATTCTTTGTTTTTGTCCGCCAGATAGTTTTATGCCGTTTTCTCCAACTAATGTGTTATATCCTTGTGGGAGTTCTTCTATAAACTCATTTGCACCAGCATTAGATGAAGCAGTTTTAATTTCTTCAAAATCAGAATTTAATTTTCCAAATTGAATATTATTTTTAATTGAATCATTAAAAAGATTTGTATCTTGACTAACTAGTGAAACTGACTCTCTTAAAGAATCAATATTTATATTTCTAATATTTTGACCATCAATTAGTATTTCGCCTGAAGATGGATCAAAAAATCTTAAAATTAAATTTACTATAGTAGATTTACCTGATCCAGTAGGGCCGACAATTGCAACTTTTTTTCCAGCTGGAATATTTAGTGAAAAATCTTCAAATAAATTTTTTTGTCCAGAGTAACTAAAAGTGATATTTTTAATATGAATTTCTCCATTCATTATTTCTAATTTTTTAGAATTATTTTCTGTTTCAATTTTGCTCTTTTTTAAATCTAATAGGTTAAAAATTCTTTCTGCGCCTGAAAGTCCTTCTTGTAAATTTGCATTCAAATTTCCTAAAGATTTCACTGGTTTATAAGCAAGTAATAAACTTACTAGAAAACTCATAAATTGACCGGTAGACATATTGTTGTTTAGTATTAAAATTCCTCCAATTAAAATTGCAACCGCAATGGCCAGGCTCCCTATAAATTCCATAAGTGGACTTATTCTTGAAGTTATTTTTGTAGATTTTAAATAATAGGATTTTGTTTTTTCTATTGTATCCGAAGCTTTTTCACCAGCAAATTTTTGTCTACAATAAGCTTTAATCAATCTAATTCCCCTTATACTTTCTGCTAAAACGTTTGAAAAAACTCCAACTTCTTTTTGAGTATCAAATGATACTTTTCTAATTTTTCTTCCAATTTTAATTATCGGCCATATAGTTAGTGGAAAAGCAAAAAAAGAGAATAATGCAAGTTGCCAGCTTTGGTAAAACATATTTGATATTAAAAAAATGATGATTAAGCTATCTTTAATTATTCCTGTTATAGTTTTAATAATAGCCATTCTAACATAATTAGTATCATTTATTAATCTAGATATTAATGTTCCTGAACTTGCATCACCATAGTATGAAAGATCAATAAACATTAACTTATTAAACAGTTGTTTTTGAATTTTTGAGATTGTTTCATGAGCAATTAATCCTACTTTTACTGTATGTATATATGTCGCAATACCTTTAATTAGGGTTGTAAAAATTATCAAAAGGGGAATTATTATTAGCATTTTTCTATTTGAATTTATTAAGATATCATCTAGTGCTGGTTGCACTAACCAAGCATGAAATCCTGTGGCAGCAGATGAAATAATCATCATAAATAATGCATAAAATAAAGTTATCTTATGTGAATTAATATAATCTTTTATTATCCTCTTTATTAAGATAGAGCTTTTTATATTATTAGTTATATTTTCAGGCATTTGATGAAATTGTTAAATATAAAAATACTATTAAACCTAAATAATTATTGTATCTAAAATAATTCTCGCAACTTTTTTTTGAAGTAATATTCCATTTACTTAAAATAAATAGAAGACTCAGTAAAAACAGAATTAAAATAATATAATTAATCGCAGATAAAGACATCATTAGACTTAAAATAAAAATTGATAAAATAAATAAAGAATAAAATATCATTACTAAATACTTACCATTATTTCCAAATAAAATAGCTGTCGATTTTAAGTTAATTTTAATATCATCCTGTCTATCTTGATACGCATATATAGTATCATAACCCAAAGTCCAAAATATACAACCAATGTATAAAATCAATGTTTCTAGGGAATATATATGCTGAAATTGTGCTGCAGTAATCAATACACCCCAACTAAAGGTTACACCCAAAATAAACTGCGGCCAATTAGTAAATCTTTTCATTAGAGGATAAATCAATATTAAAGGGAATGAAGCTAATGATACAATAACTGCCATTAGGTTGAAATTTATTAAAATTAATAATGATAAACATAAAAGAAATATAGTAAATAAAAATGCTTCTAAGGAACTAATGACACCACTAGTTATGGGTCTTTCTGATGTTCTTTCAATTTTAATATCAATAGATCTATCAAAATAATCATTTATTATACATCCTGCACTTCTCATAAAAAATGCTCCAAGGAAAAATAAAATATACCATTTGATTTCTTTTACAGAAAATATTGCTAGAGAAAACCAACATGGCCACATTAGAAGAAAAAAACCTATTGGTTTTTCTAATCTAATTAATTGTAATAAGCTTGATATTTTTACTGGCAGAATATTATAAAGCCAAAAATATGAAATTTGTTTTTTTTGTCTCATCTAATGTATATAAATAACTTCTTAAAAGAGAAAATAAATGTATTCAAATATTAAAAGAATTTATACTCAACATTCATTAAACTCTGACAATCATATAACTCTAACTTCTAGTCAGATCCACTATTTAAAGAATGTTTTGAGGATTAAAATAAATGATTATATAAGAATTTTTAATGGCATAGATGGTGAATGGTTAGCGAAAGTAAAAACAGTTAAAAAAAAAGATATTGATTTTATTTTGGAAAAAAAAATTAAGGATCAAAATAACTCTTCCAAAATTGATATTTTTTTTGCACTAATAAAAAAAGATAGAATCAATATTTTAGTCCAAAAATGTACTGAATTGGGAATTAAAAATTTTTTTCCAATTAAATCTGAAAGAACTAATATAAAAAATCTAAATATTAATAGTTTACAGCAAAATGCAATTGAAGCTTCACAACAGTCTGAGCGAATGGATATACCCAAAATAGAAACTCCTAAAAGTTTAGAAGAGTGTATAAATTCATTAGACAAAAATTATTGCTTAATTTTCTGTGATGAAAAAAAGAATGGAAATGATAACATCATTGATACAATGAAAAAAATAAATAATAAGTTTGATAAATGGGTATTACTAATTGGTCCAGAAGGAGGATTTTCTGATAATGATAGAAATAAAATTTTAAATTTTAAAAATACATACTCAGTTTCTTTAGGGAAAAGAATATTGAGATCAGATACAGCAGCTACAGTTGCATTATTTTGTATGGAGAAATATATTAATTATTAGCTTTATCTAAATATTTTTTTAAAACCCAATTAGCAAAAAATAAAAATATAAATGCAGATAGTATAACTAGAACAGCTATGCTTGCACCAGACATTCCTTGCACTACGCAAACCGCACATCTGGCACTTATTGGCATTGAAATTAAATAAAATAGAGTTGATACAATCAAAACACGAAATAAATTCATGTCAAGATACCATCCATTAAGATAATTATAAAAATTGCAAAAAGATGTAATATTGAGAATTTAAAAATTTTTTTAGAAATCTTAAGTTCTTGATTGGTATTTTGCTCCTTTAATAATTTATAACACAGATAAATATAATAAAGACTTAAAATACTAGATACGATAAAATATGAAAATCCATAGAAGCCAAAAATATATGGTGAAGCAACTATTGAAGCATAGATAATCGCATAAATAAAAATGTTAATTTTTGTTATTCTAACTCCTGATATAACTGGTAACATTGGTATTTTGGCTTTTTCATAATCATCTGATCTATATAAACTTAATGACCAAAAATGTGATGGTGTCCAAAAAAAGATGATTAAAAATAAAATAATTGGCTCCAAACTTATTCCTCCAGTTGCAATAGCCCAGCCAATGACCGGGGGTAGTGCGCCTGCTGCACCTCCAATCACTATATTTTGAGGAGTTTTTCTTTTAAGCCAAATCGTATAAATTAAAACATAAAACAATATTGTTGATGTTAATATCAAAGAAGCTATTAAATTAGAAAAAATGAACAAAGTGATAATTGAAATTATGGATGTAATAAGACCAAATATTAGTGCTTGATTTTTTGTTATTATTCCTGATGGAATAGGTCTTAAACATGTCCTTTCCATTAATGCGTCTAAATCTGATTCATACCACATATTAAGAGTTCCAGCCGCACCAGCCCCTAAAGCTACAGCAAGAAGTGAAATTATTGAACTAACTAGATCAACTTTTACTGGTGCAATTAAAAGCCCTACAACACAAGTAAAAATAACTAAAGACATGACTCTAGGCTTCATTAACTGAAATAAACCTTTAATGATTGGATACGATAAAGGTTTTTTAGAAATAATTTCAGATAGCGGCATTTTAAATACCAACCATAAAATACACCATTCTAGTCCATAAAGTGTATCCAGACTCCGATATCATAAAAACCATTAGGAATAGTATTGCAATACAAGGTAGAAGAATTGCATAAATAAGCGCCAACCTTTCCCAAACCATATGCATAAATATTGCACATATAAAACCTGCTTTTAGCATCATAAATATCAATATAAGAGACCACCTCAGCATTCCTTGAAGCTGGTACCAATCTACCGCATATGAAAATGCACTAAATACGAATAATAATCCCCATATCCAAAGATAAATTCCTATAGGATGTTGCTGCCCTTCTTTTGAAGCCATTAATTAATCTCCTTTACCATAAATAGAAAAATGCGAAAATAAATACCCAAACCAAGTCTACAAAGTGCCAATATAATCCCATTATTTCTATTGCTTCATAGTGAGATTTCTGAGAAGTGAAAAATCCCCTTCTACCTGTATCAAAATCTCCTCTCCACACCTTTCTTGCCATTATAAATAAGAAAATTACACCAATAGTAACGTGAGTTCCATGAAAGCCAGTAACCATAAAAAACACAGCTCCAAATTGGGGAGCCCCAAATGGATTTTCCCAAGGCCTTACACCTTCCTGTATTAATTTTGTCCATTCAAAAGCTTGCATACCGACAAAACTTGCTCCAAATATTGCTGTTATCAAAATTAGTATCGCACATGGAACTCGTTTTTTTTCATAGCCATATTTTACTGCCATTGCCATAGTTCCACTGCTGGTGATTAATATAAAAGTCATAATAGCAATTAATAATAAAGGGACACTTACATGACCAACATGAAGAGCGAAAACTTCACTTGCATTTGGCCACTCCACTTTTGTTGATTTTCTAACTGTCATATAAGAGATCAAGAAGATACTAAATACAAAAGTATCACTCACCAAAAAAATCCACATCATAGCTTTACCCCATGGAACCCCTTTAAATGCTTTTTGATCTGAAGACCAATCAGCAGCAGCTCCTTTATTGCCCTTAATGTGTGGAGGTATTACTATTGGTTGTGTAGATGATGATTCTTCCATAACTTTTCCTTTACGATAATAACATTAATAAAAATAAAACTATCCAAACTATTAGTAAGAAATGCCAATAAATTCCACATAATTCAACAGAATGTTGAGCCTTCTTTATCACTACTTCTTGAGGTATCCATACTTTTTTTATTGTCATATTTAAATATATTAATCCTCCCATTAGATGCAATCCGTGCAAAGTAGTAAATAGATAAAAATATGCATTTGCTGGATTTGTTGATACAAAATATCCCAAATCAATCATCTGTTTCCAAACTAAGAGTTGTCCAAATAAAAAAATAAAAGATAAAATACCAATTAACAAGAATCTTTTTTTAACTAATTCGAAATTTTTCTTTTTTGATTCTAATTGTGCACTTACGAAAATAATACTGGTAATAACTAAAGTAATAGTATTAAACCAAAGAAGAAAAGGCTCATGCATCCTTTGCCAATCTGGATAAACCATTCTATCAGCATAAGTAACAATGAATAAACAAAAGAATATTGTACTCACTGTCATAATAAACCTTAAGCCCAACTTACCTCTAGATAAACTCAAAGTTTGACCATCATGGAGATCATCTAGTTTTGCCTGATCTGGATCCCAAGGCTTTTGAGTTAAAAGTTTAAATATGCCTTCGTTTTTTTTCACGTTTGTTCAGCCTTTGCCTCTGGTACCTCATTAGGAGCTACATTTTGAGGAATAAAATCTTCTTTAGCACCTGGCACGCTAAAGTCATAGGCCCACCTATAAACCACTGGTAGTTCTTTGCCAAAATTACCATGACCTGGTGGAACATCTGGCGTTTGCCATTCTAACGAACAGGCTTGCCAAGGATTTTTTCCAGCAAGTTTCCCAAATTTAGAGCTAACTATAATATTATATAAAAATACTATTTGAGCAAAACCAACAGTTAGAGCTGCAATAGTAATAAATTGATTTAAACCTTCTGCTGAGGTAGGAATAAATTCACTATTATACATCTCATAATATCTTCTAGGTACTCCGATAAATCCAAGATAGTGCATTGGAAAATAAATAGCATAAGATCCTAAAAAACTTACCCAAAAATGAAACTGACCCATACCTTCATGTAAATAACGCCCCGTTATTAGAGGGAACCAATGATATATTGCTCCAAAAACTACTAATACGGGTGCAATTCCCATTACCATATGAAAATGCGCTACAACAAAATAAGTGTCAGACAAAGGAACATCTACAATTACATTCCCTAAGAATAGACCGGTAATTCCGCCATTAACAAAAGTAACTATGAATGCTAAAGCAAATAACATAGGTAAAGTAAGTCTAATATTACCTCTCCACAATGTTAAAACCCAATTGTAAACTTTTATAGCTGTTGGAACAGCAATTATAAGCGTAGTAGTTGCAAAAAAGAAGCCAAACCAAGGATTCATTCCACTTACGTACATATGGTGAGCCCAAACAATAAAACTAAGAGCTCCAATGAAAACAATTGCCCAAACCATCATTCGATAACCAAAAATATTTTTTCTTGCGTGAACAGAAATTAGATCCGATACTATCCCAAAAGCTGGAAGAGCAACGATATAAACTTCAGGATGTCCAAAAAACCAAAAAAGATGTTGAAATAAAATAGGACTACCTCCCCCATATTCTAACTTTTCTCCTAATTCTACCATTGTAGGCATAAAAAAACTTGTTCCAAGTAAGCTATCAAGAGTCATCATTATGCATGATACAATTAAAGCAGGAAAAGCGAAAAGTGCTAGAACTGTTGCTGTGAAAATCCCCCAAACGGTTAAAGGCATTCTCATTAGAGTCATCCCTCTTGTTCTTGCCTGTAAAATTGTGATTACATAATTTAAACCACCCATAGTAAAACCTACTACGAAAACCGAAAGAGATATCAACATTAAAATTATACCCCAACCGCTCCCGGGCGTTCCTTGGGTTATAGCTTGAGGCGGATAAAGAGTCCACCCAGCACCTGTTGGACCTCCAGGTACAAAAAAACTTGCAACTAATATTAATACCGCTAGAAAATAAATCCAAAAACTAATCATATTCACATAGGGAAATACCATATCCCTTGCGCCGACCATTAAAGGAATTAAAAAATTTCCAAAACCTCCAAGAAACAATGCAGTTAAAAGGTATATAACCATAATCATACCGTGCATTGTGACAAACTGATAATACTCAGCAGGTCCTAAGAAAGAAAAAGTTTCAGGAAATCCAAGTTGCAACCTCATTATCCATGATAAAACCATTGCCACTAAACCAATTGCAATTGCGGTCAATGAATACTGAATGCCTATGACTTTTGCATCTTGGCAAAAAATCCATCTGGTTATAAAACTTTTTGCGTGATATAAATCTTGAGGTTGAACCTCCAAATCAGGGACAGAATTACTTTTATTTACTGCTTCATCTAAATTATCAGGAACCATTAATTAATCTCCTCGTTATCAATATAGTTAATTTTATGTAAGATTAAAATAATATTTGTATAATTTTTAATCATTTATTTAGCCACTACTTCTATTTCTTTATTATCATTATTCTTTGCCATCATTTCCTCAAATGTTTCTTGTTCTTGAAGCCATGCCTGATAATCTTCTTGTTCATCTACCGATACCCAACCTCTCATAGCATAGTGCCCTGTACCACAATACTCTGCACATAAAATTTCAAAATATCCCGTACGAGTTGGTGTAAACCAATAATATGTAACCGATCCCGGGACCATATCCATTTTTGCTCTAAATTGAGGTACGTAAAAGTTATGAAGTACATCTATTGATCTTAGAAGAACTTTTGTCGGCCTATCAATTAATAAATGAATGTCGTCGCCATCAATTAAAACATCATCCAGGCCATTTGGGTCGTTTGGATTTATACCGAAAGGATTATCATCAGTAATATTCATAATGTCAGACGTTCCAAGCTTATTGTCTTCTCCTGGTAAACGATAACTGAAGTACCATTGTTGAGCCATAACTTCGATTTCATAAGCATCTTTGGGAACTGTCACATATTGATTCCATACAACTAAACCCGGTGCTAATAAAGCAGCTACTCCTAAAGCTGTTAATATAGTTAACCACCATTCTAATCTTGGGTTTTCAGGTTCATAATCTGCTCTTCTGTTTTTTTGATAACGAAATTTCCATACACAGTATGCGCTAAATAAACAAACAGCTACAAAAACAGACCCAGTAACCCAAAACGTTAAGATAATAGTCCCATCAATATTGCCCCAATTTGATGCAACTTCTGTCCACCACCATGGACTTAAAAAATGAAAAAGTACCGATCCAACCGTAACTAAAGTAAGCATTATTGCTACAAACATCTTTTTTTCCTATCGAAATGAAAATTTATATTCTTCTACATTTTTTGTTAATCTAACACAATTGATTTATGATAAATCAGAGCGTTTTTTTTGTAGATATTTTTAAATTGACTTATTGAAAAAAATTACTATTTAATTGTATATTTACTTTAATTATTAAAAAAAATTAGGACTAATTTTAATGAAAATATTACTTACTTTTTTTGCTCTTATTTTACCAACTTCTCTGTTTGCTGAAGATACAACAATAGAAATGCTCAACAAATTAGATGGAGAAAATATGGTTTTTTCGAAAAAAATCGTCAAAATCGATGTAGGGGATACTGTTTTTTGGAAATCTACAGACCCGGGACATAATGTAGAATTTATCAAAAAAGGAGTTCCTGAAGGTGTAGACAAATTTAAATCTAAAGTTGGAAAAGACGCAGAATATACTTTTACTATCCCTGGCATTTATGCTTATTGGTGCACCCCACATAAAAGTATGGGTATGATAGGTTTTGTGATCGTGGGTGATGATTTGTCGAATATCGAATCAATCAATAAGTTAAAATATATTGGTGCTTCAAAAAAAGCAGCTGAAAAACTGCTACCTGAACTAAAATAATTTTTTTACTTTTTTCTCTAAATTAGTTTATTGTTTAACAAATGAATTTCATTTTTAGAGATAAGACCACAACTTACTTTATTTTTAATGTTTTATTAATATTATTAATATTATTACTTTCGTATCCCTTGTATAAAGCAATTTACTATTTTAGCAACTATACTGGAATAAACAAATTAGATGATAATGAATTTGCTAAAAATAGCATTATCCTTGAAACAAAAAATAATGATCCAATAATTTTAGACAGGACTCTCAATATAACTTTTAAAGCTCAGGTTGATGATAATTTAAATTGGAATTTTGAAGCTTTAGAAAATAATGCAGAGATCAAGATTGGAGAAAATAAAACTATAAAATTCAAAGGTACAAATATTTCAAATAATACTATTACATCAACAGCAGATTTTAAAATAAATCCAGACAATGCCTTTTCTTATTTAATTAAAACTGAATGTTTTTGTTTTCAAGAACAGACTTTAGATCCAGGTGAAAGTCAAACTTTTACAATGATTTTTTATATAGACCCCTCTTTAGATGATGACACTAATTTTGATGAATTAAAGGAATTGGAATTTACTTATAAGTTTTCAGAAATAAAGAGTTAATAAGATTTTTTTTATATTTGTTTAGTATTAAGTTCATCTAATATATAATCCTTAGTATATGGAATATTTAAGTACAAGAAACTCAAAACTAAATAAAAATTTTAAAGATATAGTAATGGAAGGTCTTTCAATGGATGGGGGACTTTATATGCCAAGAGAGTGGCCAAAAGTTAGTTTAAATGACTTAAAAAATTTACAATATGATGAGGTAGCTTTTGAAGTTATGTATCCCTATTGTAATGAAAGTATTAGCGAGGAGTTCCTTAGATTAATAATTAAAAAAACATATAAATCATTTCATCATGTTAAAACTGCCCCACTAATATCCCTTGGCGATCAAAAATTTGTATTGGAGCTTTTTTACGGCCCAACATTTGCTTTTAAAGATTATGCACTTCAATTTTTGGGTCATCTTTTTGAGCATTTTTTAAAAAATGAAAAAAAACAAATATCAGTAATTGGCGCTACCTCAGGAGATACTGGCTCAGCAGCAATAGATGCGTGTAAACTTAAAAAAAATATAAATCTATTTATGTTGTTTCCCCATAATAAAATATCAGAGGTTCAAAGAAAGCAGATGACAACTGTTAAAGATAAAAATATACACTGTTTAGCAGTAGAAGGAAATTTTGATGATTGTCAAAAAATAATAAAAAATTTGTTTTCTGATAAAGATTTAAGAAAGCAAACACATCTAGCTGCTGTAAATTCAATTAATTGGGCAAGAATAATTGCTCAAACAGTCTATTATTATTGGGCAGCTTTACAACTTACAAAAGACTTTACAAAATTGAATTTTATAGTTCCTTCTGGTAATTTTGGAAATATTTATGCTGCAAATGTAGCAAAAAAAATGGGCTTAAATATCGATAAGTTATATATCGCCACAAATTCGAATGACATCTTACATAGAACAATATCAAAGGGAGATATGAGCATTCAAAAAGTCAAAAAAACTTATAGCCCGAGTATGGATATTCAAATATCAAGCAATTTTGAAAGACAACTATTTGAGTCAATGGATTATGACAGTGCTAAACTAAACAATCTTATGGATGAATTTTTAGATAAAGGAAGTTTCGATCTCAGTCAGGAAGTTATAAAAAAATTGAAAGTTTTATATCATTCCAACGCCGTGAATGATGAAGATATACTCAAAAATATCAAATACTATTATAGTAAGTATAATTATTTAGCTGACCCACACACTGCAACTGGATTAAGTTTGTTAAAAAAAATCAAGGAGGCTTCAGATCCGTATATAAGCTTAGCCTGTGCTCACCCATCAAAATTTTCAAGTGCTATTAAAAAAGCAATCGGAAAGGAACCTGAATATCCTGATTCCCTTAAAAATATTTTTGAAAAAGAAGAAAAATTTACTATATTAAAAAATGATATTAAAAAAATTAAAAATTATATCTTGAAATCAATTTAATCATGCGCAAATTTTCAAAATTAGATAATGGTCTGACAATCTTCACTCACTTTATGCCTGCGGTAGAATCAGTTACTTTTGGTGTTTTTAATGATGTAGGTAGTAGAGATGAAGATGAAAGTATAAATGGTACAGCTCATTTTTTAGAGCATATGGCTTTTAAGGGCACTAAAACAAAGTCTGCATTTCAAATTATGCAAACCATTGAAAAAGTAGGAGGATATATCAATGCTTACACTTCAGAAGAAATAACAGCTTATTGGGTTAAATTATTAGCTGAAGATTTAAACACAGGCATTGATATAATTTCAGACATTTTACAAAATTCGATATTTGAAGAAAAAGAATTAGAAAGAGAGCGAGGGGTTATTCTTCAAGAAATAGGTATGTATTTAGATGATCCTGGTCAAATGGTTGGAGATTATTGGCAAAGAACAGCTTTTCCAAATCAACCAATTGGCAGATTAATATTAGGAAAAAAAGAAATAATTCAATCTATCAAAAGAGAAAAAATAGTAGATTTTATGAAAAATAATTACAATCCATATAAAATGGTTGTCAGCGCTGCTGGAAAGATAGATCATGAAAAATTTGTTGAAAAAATATCTAATTCAATGAAAAATCTTCCGAACGGTACACCAAAGGATCGAATAAATGCATCATATGTTGGAGGTGAATACAGAGAAGATAAAAAATTAGAACAAGTTCATCTTGTTATGGGTTTTGAAGGATTAGATTATCATAGTGATGATTTTCATGCACTTCAAATTTATTCGGCAATTATGGGAGCGGGAGGATCATCCAGGTTGTTTCAAGAAATTAGAGAAAAAAGAGGTTTGGTATATAGTATATATGCTGGAATTGATTCTTTTGCAGATAGCGGAACATTCCAAGTTGTTGCTGGTACTGGAAAAAATGAAATTAAAGAACTGTTACCTGTGTTGTGTGATGAATTAATAAACTCACCAAAAAATTTATCTACTGAAGAAATTGAAAAAAGTAAAGCACAATTAAAAGCCAGTACACTCATGAGTATTGAATCTACAAGAACAAATGCCGTAGTAGGAGCTTATCAATTAATTCGATATGGTAAACTAATTGATATTAAAGAAAGAATAGAAAAAATAAATAATGTTACAAAAAACTCAATTGAAAAAGTAGCTGAAAAAATATTATCTTCTAATCCTACAGTCGCATCTATAGGACCAGTAGCGAATTTAGAGAGTATAGATAAAATAAAGACCAGATTTAATTAAGCGTTTCCTGATTTGTTACTGATTGAATATGGGTTAACACCAATAATGTTGTATGCCTTTTCCCATTTCCTGGAATTGTTTTCATCAAAAATAAAATGACTGTTCACAGCTGCTGTCATCCAACCATTTCTTGAAATTTCATCTTCTAGTTGTCCAGGGCCCCATCCTGTATAACCTAAGGCTAACATACTTATTTTTGGGCCTTGCCCTTTTGACAAATCATCAAAAAAATCAGCTGTGCTTGTTAATGCGACACCACTGTCTATTACAAGCGACTCATCTTTTACAAAATCATCGGTGTGAAGAATAAAACCCCTGCTTGTTTCAACAGGTCCTCCATAATGAAAATATATTTTTTTATTTTTAACTGACCTGTCTATACCCAGTTGACTTAGGAGATTAGGATACATATCTATCTCTAGAGTTTTATTTATTATGATTCCCATAGAACCTTCTTTTGAATGAGCACATAAGTATATTACAGACTTGTAAAAACGCTCATCCTGCATATTTGGTAAAGATATCAATATTTGACCAGTTAAGTTCATAAATTATATTAGTTCATAAAGTAAAGAAAGCCAAATAAAATTTGATTAAAGTTATATTAAACTAATATATAATAACAAATATGATTCAAAGGATTTTAGTTACTTTTTTTCTATTGCCACTTTTCTTCTCTATTTCAGCTAATTGCATAGAGTCAGAGTGGCAATCAACTGAAAAAGCAAAATTGAGAATTATATCTCCTTATTTAAATACTAGTTCAAATCAAGAGATCACATTAGGATTAGAATATAAATTAGAAGAAGGTTGGAAAACTTATTGGAAATCTCCTGGTGCAGGCGGTTTTCCACAAACAATTGATTATTCTGAATCAATAAATGTCAATAAGTTGAAAGTACTTTGGCCAACACCTCAATCCTTTTCCATTCTTGGATTAAATTCATTGGGTTATGAAAATAAAGTAATTTTTCCGATGATAATTAACATATCAGATCTTAATCAACCGACAGTTTTAAATTTAAAGATTCACTTTTTGGTTTGCAAGGATATTTGTATACCAGGGGATGTAATTTTAAGTCTTGTAATACCTAATGGAAAAGAACAAATTTTTAGCAAACATATAAACTCAATTGAAAAATATATTTCTTTATCTCCAATAAAAGATGAAAAATCATTAGATATTAATATTCAAAATCCCATTTTCTACTATGAAGAAAAAAAATCAATTTTTGAATTTGATGTTATACAAAAAAATCAATTTATTAATCCCCAAATTTATATTGATAGTTCTATAGGTTTGCCAGTTCAAAAACCAAAAATTAAATTTGATGAAAGTTTAAAAAAATTAACTGCTACTTTTTTTTACAAAGATACAATTATAGATTTAGATAAAAATGATATTATTATTCATCTCGCCGACACCCCCTTGGTTTATGAAGAAAAAGTTAAATTTAAAATTAAAGATTTTAATAATTATTCAAATTCAAAAGATCATTTAATTAAAATTATTTTTATAGCTATTTTAGGTGGACTAATTTTAAATATTATGCCTTGTGTTTTACCTGTTTTGTCTATCAAATTATTATCTGTTACGCGTTATTCTGGTAAGGAAAAAACATTGATTCGCAAAGGGTTTTTAAGTACTGCATTAGGCATAATCGTATCATTTCTTTTGCTCGGAATTTTTTTACTTATATTAAAAATCTCAGGTCAACAAATAGGATGGGGTATTCAGTTTCAAGAGCCATTATTTTTAATGGTCATCGCATTAATTCTTTTATTATTTTCTTTCAATTTAATTGGTTTGTTTGAAATATCTTTACCAAATTTAAAAATTTTAAGATCATCGAACAACACATTATTTTCTGATTTTGTAACTGGATTTTTTGCTACATTAATGGCAACACCGTGTTCAGCACCTTTTGTTGGAACAGTTGTAGCATTCGCTTTTACCCAAAATGCATTATTATTGATGTTCACATTTTTCTTTATGAGTCTAGGTATGTCATTGCCATATTTACTTATTGCGGCATTTCCTCAATTAGTAAAATTTTTACCAAGTCCTGGAAATTGGATGATTTGGGTTCGAAGAATGATGTCGTTTTTTCTTTTTTTGACTTTTATATGGATATTATCCATATTAGATAATCATTTTAATAAACTATTCATAATATTGACAATCTTGTTGAGTGTTATAATTTTAATATCTCTAATTTTAAACAAAAAAAATATATTGAAAAAGTCTCCAACACTTATTTTAATTTCATTTATTATATTCGTTTATTTTTTATCTTCATTTAACAATTATTTTAATAAAAATTTTGAAATTTCGAAAACTGATTGGAAAGATTTTAACCAAACATTAATAGAAAATTTGATAAATGAAGAAAAAATTGTTTTTGTAGATGTAACCGCTGATTGGTGCATTACTTGTCAGTATAACAAGCAAAAAGTCATAAATACCAAGGAAATAAAAGATTTATTTGAAAAATTTCAAGTTGTTCAAATCAAAGGTGACTGGACACTACCTAATAAAGAAATAGAGAATTTCTTAAATAGCTATAACAAATTTGGGATACCATTTAACATAATATATGGTAAAAATTCAAAAGAGGGTATTATTTTTTCAGAATTATTAACAAAAAAAGAAATAAAAAAAGCTCTTAACAAATTGGTGAATGATGAATGATTGATGTTATAAAAAATATGCCTGAAATAAAAATAAAGATAGTTAAAGATGGTAAAATTTCTGAATCTTCTTCCACAGAGATTGGAAAAAATAAGCGTATAATTATTTTTGGAGTTCCTGGGGCATTTACATCTACCTGTTCAAAAAAACATTTTCCAAGTTACATTAATATGGCGGAAACTTTAAAATCAAAAGGCATAGATGACATTTATTGCTTAGCTGTGAATGATCCTTATGTGATGCAAGCTTGGCAGAATCAATATGAAGAAGGAAATAAAATAAATATGATTGCTGATGGAAATTCTGATTTAACAAAATCCTTAGAATTGGATAAAGATTATTCCTCTTCTTTTATGGGTATACGAAGTAGGCGTTTTTCATTGTTAGCTGATAATAATAAAATAAATATCCTTAACATTGAAAAGTCTGGTGTATATGAAATTAGTTCCGCAGAATATATCATCAATCAAATCTAAAAGGTAATTACGAATGAAAGAAAAATTATTATCACTTGAGGAAATTTACAATTTGGCAAAAAAAGCTTTAATTAATAATGGATGTGATGAGACAAATGCAAATAGTGTTGCTGAAACAGTGATGAAGGCGGAAAAAGATGGATCAGTTTCTCACGGATTGTTTAGAATACCAGGTTACGTTGCTTCTTTAAAAAGTAAAAAGGTTAATGGAAATGCTGAACCAAAAATAGAAAAAGTTTCCTCATGCGTTATTAGAGTTGATGGAGATCGCGGTTTTGCACCGACATCAATTAAAGTCGGAATACCCATTGTTGCTGAAATGGCAAAAAATACTGGTGTTGCAATTTTAACTTTAAAAAATATCCATCATTTTGCAGCTCTTTGGCACGAAACTGAATCTCTTGCGGAACTAGGATTAGTTGGAATGGCATGTACCGCTTATAAACCTAGTGTTGCACCTGCAGGAGCTAAAAGCCCGTTATTCGGAACCAACCCTATTTCCTTTGCTTGGCCAAGACCTGGAAAAACACCCGCAGTATATGATATGGCAACATCTACAATGGCACTTGGTGAAGTACAAATTGCTGCAAGAGAAGGCCATAAAGTTCCTCTTGGTACTGGATTAAATGCCAAAGGCGAACAAACAACAAATCCTGATGAAATAGCAAATGGTGGGGTTTTGCTAACTTTTGGAGGTTATAAAGGATCTGCTATAGCAATGATGGTCGAGTTACTTTCTGCAGGATTGGTTGGAGACCTTTTTAGTTTTGAGGCTAAAGAAGTCGATAATAATGATGGCGGCCCAGCACGAGGGGGAGAATTTATTCTCGCAATGTCTCCAGAATTAATTGCTGGAAAAAAATGGGCTGAGCATTCAGAAGGATTTTTTGAAAAAATGCTTTCACTGGAGGGCGTTAGACTTCCAGGACAAAGAAGACACAAAAACAGATTGTCAAATGAACCTAGAAAAATCAACGCCGAACTTGTTAAAAAAATTGAAACCTTAACGTAATGAAAAATTTTTCCAACATTTTATTAAAAAAAACTAAAGACGGTATTGCAAGGGTAATTTTAAATGAACCTCAAACTTATAACGCTCTATCATTTGACATGATTAGGTCATTATTACAAATTTTAAAAAAATTAAATAAGGATAAAAAAGTAAAAGTAATAATTATAGAAGGATCTGGGAAAGGATTTAGCGCCGGACATAATTTAAAAGAATTGAGATCTTTAAAAGGAAAACCACAATATAAAAAAATATTTACCTCATGTTCTGATTTGATGATGGAAATAACTTTTAATAATAAACCTGTGATAGCAAAGGTACACGGTGCTGCATTTGCCGCAGGTTGTCAATTGGTAGCGAGTTGTGATCTGGCTTTCAGCACGAAAGAGGCAATATTTTCTACACCTGGTGTTAATATCGGATTATTTTGCAGCACGCCAATGGTGGCATTAAGTAGAAAAGTAAACAGGAAGATTTCCATGAAAATGCTATTAACCGGTGAGCACATTTCAGCTCAGTACGCTAAGGAAATTGGACTTATTAATGACTGTTATAAATCAACAAATTTAGAGGATGAAGTAATCAAAATTGCCAAAAAAATAACTTCAAAATCAAGCCTAGTTTTAAAAATTGGGAAAAAAGCATTTTATAACCAGCTGGAAATGCCCATCAAAACAGCATATAAATATACTAGTAAAATTATGACAGAAAATATGATGACATCGGATGCCAAGGAAGGTATCAACTCTTTTTTAGAAAAAAGATCTCCAAATTGGAAAAACAAATAAAGGAAATTTTAACCTCAACTAAGACAATAGCTCTTTTAGGCGCGAGCTCAAGAGAAGATAAAGATTCGTTTAAGGTTATGCAAT
>MDTE01080704.1_pt1 | contig 32370 bp, 28 predicted proteins | sample 811231 | NCBI WGS metagenome assembly MDTE01 (sample SAMN05326651, study PRJNA326480) | marine metagenome | isolation source: seawater | place: Indian Ocean: Red Sea | collected 2010 | reverse complement strand
TTCTTAAACTTCTAAAACAACCAAAAAATGAAGTTTTAACTGGAGATGTAGGATACTTAATAACTGGCATTAAAGATGCGAAAGAAGTTAAGGTTGGAGATACAATAACTTTAGAAGATAATATTTCATCTAAAGCAATTGAAGGTTTTGAAGAAGTTAAACCAATGGTTTTTGCAGGTATTTATCCAGTTGATACTGATGAATATGAAGAGCTAAGATCTTCAATGGAAAAGCTTCAATTAAATGACGCATCTCTAGTCTTTATACCAGAAAGTTCTGCTGCTTTAGGATTTGGATTTAGGTGTGGTTTTTTAGGAATGCTTCATTTAGAAATCATCCAACAAAGATTAGAAAGAGAGTTTAATATGACTGTTATTACTACAGTACCTAACGTGTCATATCATGCTTATACCAAAAAAAATCCATCACAAAAACTACTTGTAAATAATCCATCTGATCTACCTGATCCATCAATTATTGATAGAGTTGAAGAACCTTTTATTAAAGCTACAATTATTACAAAATCAGAATTTATAGGAAATGTTATGAATTTGTGTATTGAAAAAAGAGGTGTTATAACAAACCAAAGTTACTTAACTACAGAACGAGTTGAATTGAGTTTTAACCTACCTTTGGCTGAAATTGTTTTTGATTTTTATGATAGGTTGAAAACTGTTTCCAAAGGATATGCCTCATTTGACTATTCTCCTATTGGAATGAAAGCATCGAAGCTTGTTAAGGTTGATATACTTTTAAATAGTAATCCTGTAGATGCTTTATCTGCACTAATTCATGCAGACAATGCATATACAATTGGAAAAAAAATTTGTGAAAAACTTAGAACATTAATACCGCGTCAACAATTTGATATTCCCATTCAAGCTGCAATTGGAGCGAAGATAATTTCAAGAGAAACAATTAAAGCTGTCAGAAAAGATGTTACTGCAAAATGCTATGGTGGTGATATTACGAGAAAAAGAAAACTTTTGGAAAATCAAAAAAAAGGAAAGAAAAAAATGCGACAAATTGGTCGGGTTGAAATCCCTCAAGAGGCTTTCATGGCAGTTTTAAAGTTAAGTGAATAATTTTTGTAAATTGAAAAAAAACTATTAATGAAAAAAATATTATTCTCTATCCTATTTGTTTCTCAAACAATTGTATTGTGTCAAGAATTTTCAAAAGAATTGTTTGTCTCCGATAAGGATTCCCTTCCATATAGATTACTCCTACCTAAAAATTTTGACAATGATAAAAAATATCCATTAATTATTTTTTTACATGGGGCTGGCGAGAGAGGAAATGATAATGAACTACAACTTGTTCATGGTAAAGATCTTTTTATTAATATGAATAAAAACAATACTTTTCCTTCAATTGTAGTTTTTCCCCAGTGCAGCAAAAATTCTTATTGGGCAAATGTCTCAAGAATTAATAATTCTTTTTCTTTCCTGGGTGATCCAACTGAGAACAAAAGTTTAAAACTTGTGGAGGGTATGATTAATGAATTACAAAGTAATTTTAAAATTAATTCAAATCAAATTTATGTTGGTGGGTTATCAATGGGTGGTATGGGTACTTTCGAATTAGTTTACAGAAATCCTGATATGTTTGCAGCTGCCTTTGCCATTTGTGGAGGTGCTAACCCTAAAATTGGAGAAAAAATCTCTAAAACTAATTGGAGAATTTACCATGGCGACAAAGATTTTGTTGTCCCAGTAAAATTATCAATTGACATGTATAACTCAATTAAATCTTTTAATAAAAATGTCTATCTGAAAATATACCCTAATGTTAATCACAATAGTTGGGATAATGTCTTTAGAGAACCTGACTTATTTAAATGGCTATTTAGTAACTCTAAAGCTAATTAATTAAGCTTTTTTGATGAAAAAAATATTTATTCTGTTCGTTCTATTAATATTTTCTTGTCAAAATACTTCATATAATATTTCAATAAATGGTGAGCTTAAAAAATGGCACAAAATAACCTTAACCTTTGATGGAATCCATTCATCTGAATATGCAAAAGAAAATCCGTTTTTAAATTATAGACTTTTTGTGACGTTTATAAATGAAAACGAAAAATTTGTCGTACCAGGATATTATGCAGCGGACGGCAATTCATCTGAAACATCGGCTGACTCAGGAAAAATATGGAAAGTTCATTTTAGACCAAATAAAACAGGTAAATGGAAATATAATGTTTCATTTCAAAAAGGGAAAAATTTAAGCCTTAAAAATTTAGAAATTAGTGGAGAACCTACTGCTTTTGATAATGCAAACGGAGAATTTATTATTGAAAAATCAAATAAATCAGGTAAAGATTTTAGAAGTTTAGGTAGAATAAAAAACGGCGATAAAGGTTACTTTAAGTTCACTGATAAAGATTCTATTTTTTTTAAAAATGGAACCAATAGCCCAGAGAATTTTCTTGCATATGAGGATTTTGACCAAACATACAGATACGAGGTTCAAAATAGAAGCGGTGAATCTAATCCCAAAGACCTTATACATAAATATGCTTCTCACGTTAAAGATTGGAAAAAGGGAGACCCTACTTGGAAAAAAAATAAAGGTAAAGGTATTATTGGAGCTATAAATTATTTATCTAACCAAGGAGTTAATTCAATTTATATGATTTCTCTTAATATTCTATCGGACGGCAAAGATGTGTGGCCGTATTCAGACCATAACGAAAGATATAGATTTGATTGCAGTAAATTAGATCAATGGGAAATTGTATTTGATCACATGGAAAGAAAGGGAGTAATGCTTCATCTTTTAACCCAAGAAACTGAAAATGAAACTTTATTGGATAATGGAGAAACAAGTGTACAGAGAAAAGTTTACTACAAAGAATTGATTGCTCGATTTGGTCATCATTTAGGAATAATTTGGAACATGGGTGAAGAAAATGGTCCAAGTGCTCCTGATCAATGGTCTCCAATAGGGCAAACAGACAAACAAAGACTTGACATGGCTAAATACATAAAACAAAATAATCCCTTTGAGCCAATAATATTTCTTCATTCCCATGCAGATAATAAATCTCAAGACAAATATTTAAATCCTCTTATTGGAAAAGGGGAATATGATGGAGCTTCAATGCAAATTGGAGAACCAAAAAATGTTAATTCAAGAATTTATAATTTTTCTGAAAAATCCGAGATTGGGGGAAAAAAATGGATAGTAAGTCTTGATGAGTTAGGTCCTCACTGGAAGGGAGTCATGCCTGATTCTTTTGACAAAAAACATGACACAATTAGAAATCACGCATTGTGGGGTTCAGTCTTAGCTGGAGCAGGAGGTGTTGAATGGTATTTTGGATGGAAATACCCTCATGCAGATCTAACATGTGAAGACTTTAGATCAAGGGAACTTTGGTGGAAGCAAAGTAAGATTGCCGTAGATTTCATAACAAATTATCCAATGGAGGAAATGAAAAAATCAACCAGTCTTTTAAAGAATTTTAATACTTACAGCTTTTCAAAAAAAGATGAAATTCATTTAATTTATTTACCATATGTTAAAAAAAATATATTTTTAAATATGAAAACCGATATAAATTATGAGATAAAGTGGTTTAATCCTAGGTCCGGAGGTAAACCAATTTATGGCGATAAAAAATATACCTCAGCTAAATCTAATCATATAGGTCAACCTCCATTTGACTTAAATAAAGATTGGGTTGTCGTGCTTAATAAAATTTAAATTTGAAAAAGCTTATAATACTTCTTGTTTTGACAACAACAAACTCTTTTACTCAGGATCTTTCATCAGCAATGACATTTAACGTAAGATACGCCACAGCTAAAGACGGAATCAACCAATGGGAAAATAGAAAAAAAGATGTCTTAAATCTTTTAAAAAATTATTCTCCAGATATTGTTGGCTTTCAAGAAATGTTAAAATCTCAATTAGTATTTATTGATGAAAATCTTAATGAGTACAATCATGTTGGAGTTGCAAGAGAAGATGGAAAATCAGAAGGAGAGTTCTCGCCCATTTTTTTTAATACTAAAAAATATAAAATAATTGAAAATGGCACCTTTTGGCTCTCTAAAACACCCGATGTTCCGAGTATAGGATGGGATGCTGCACATAAAAGAGTTTGCACTTATGTCAAATTAGTTAATCTTAAAAAAAATAATTTTTTATGGGTCTTTAATACCCATTTTGATCACTTAGGAAAAGAGGCAAGAATTAATTCATCAAAGTTATTGATATCACAAATTGAAAAATTACTTGATCACGATAAAGAAAAAATTATTTTAATGGGAGATTTTAACAGCCTTCCTAATAGTGAACCAATAAAAATTATCATGAATAAACTTGAGGATGGAATGATGAACTCAAAAAATAAATTTAAAGGAGAGCTTTCTACATTTAACGGTTTTGAAGCAAATAAAAAAAATGATGGGAAAAGAATAGATTATATTTTTTCAAAAAATTTAAAAATAAATTCCTACAATCATGTATATGACAAGAGGCAGAATTCACTTTATGTTTCTGACCATTTTCCCGTTTTAATTTCATTTTATAAATAATGAATAGGGTATTTGTAAGTTTATTTTTAAATCTTTTAATTTCAAATTTATACTCTCAAGGTAATTCTTTTGAATTCAAAGGTCAAATTTCATTACAATCAAATGTAAATTTTGAGAACGATTATAAATATTATTTAGGGGGTCGTTACTTACCCGAGTTAGAATATTCCAAAGAAATAGACAGTGTTTCTTCTATAACTATTCTAAGTAGTGCTAATTTTTCCGCATCAAAATTTTTTAACGCATTAGGTAAAAATTTAAATTATGAAGATTATGATTTTTATAGACTTTGGATACGCTATATTAACAAAAATATTGAATATAGGTTGGGCCTTCAAAAAATTGATTTTGGCTCTGCTCTTCTTATTAGGCCGTTACAATGGTTCAATCAAATTGATCCAAGAGATCCTCTTGGATTAACAAATGGAGTTTATGGTTTTCTAATTAGGTATTATTTTAAAGATAATTCTAACATTTGGTTTTGGAGCTTGTTAGGAAATAATGAAAGAAGAGGTTTAGATTTTCTAAATTCAAACAAAAATAAACCTGAATTTGGCGCAAGATTCCAAAAGATTATTCCAAATGGTGAAATAGCAATTTCTTACCATTATAGAAAAACTACTTTTGACCAGCTAAAATTAATTAATCCCTATCAAATTAATCCTGAACAAAGAATTGGTCTTGACGCAAAATGGGACTTAGGAATTGGCTTATGGTTTGAAGCTTCCTATATTGAGAGAATGAAAAAAATTGGACCATATTCTAATCAAGGTTTGTTTTTAGTAGGCTCTGACTACACTTTTAACATTGGAAATGGTCTAAATCTAATTGGTGAACACTTTATAAACTTTTTAGGAGAAAAAAATATAAGCGAAGAGTCTAGTTCAATTTCAGCAACTAGTATATCATATCCAATAAGTTTTTTAGGTTCATTAAATGCTTTTTACTACAGACAGTGGAAGAATAACAAAAATACATTCGCAGTTAATTATCAGCACAACTTCAATAAAATTACTGCTTATTTAATAGCAACATACAATCCAAGGTTAAATGAAGAAAGTTTTTTTGAAAACGAAATATTAAATACTTTTGTAGGACCTTCATTTCAACTTTTGTTAACTTACAATCATTAAAGATGACAAATAAAGTAATAGAACTAAAAAATTTAAGCAAACATTATCCTGTCGCAAACAAAGAGTTTTATGCTTTAAAAAATATCTCTGTAGATTTTAAAGAAGGTGAATTCAGTGGAATTGTTGGGCCCAGTGGCTCTGGAAAAACGACTATGTTAAATATTATTGGTTCACTAGATACTCCCTCAAAAGGATCTGCATTAGTTCTCGATAAAAATATTTCAACCCTAACTCATTCTCAATCTGCAAAGTTAAGAAACCACAGTATAGGTTTTATATTTCAAGTATTTAACTTGCTTCCAGTTTACACTGTTTTTGAAAATGTTGAATTTGCATTGTTACTTCAAAAATATAGTTCGACAGAAAGAAAATTGATGGTTGAGCAAGCTCTTGAGTGGGTTGGTTTATCCAATCACAGAAATAAAAGGCCTGATAAATTATCTGGAGGAGAAAGTCAACGTGTAGCAATTGCAAGAGCAATGGTAAAAAAACCCAAAATACTTTTGGCTGATGAACCAACCGCAAACCTGGATGCTGAGAATGCTCATGGTATTCTTAAAACAATGAAGGAATTAAACAAGGAACTAAATACAACTTTTATTTTCTCAACTCATGACGAAAAGGTTATGAAATATTTAAATCGAATTATTCTACTTAAAGATGGTAAAATTGAAAATGATAAAATGAATTGAAATGCTTGAGTTTAAACTTTCTATTAAAAATCTCTTAGGGGCAAAGCTCAGAACTTTTCTAAATTTATTTGTGTTATCAATTTCATTTGTTGTAATTATTTTATTAAATAGTCTGATGGATGGATGGGATGATCAAGCAAAAAAAGATTCAATTAATTGGGAGTATGGTTATGGTCATCTAATTAATAATAATTATGATCCCTTAGACCCTTTTACGATTAACGATGGGCACTCTAAAATTCCCCAAGGATCTGAAAATTTACTTCCAATTTTAGTTCATCAAGGTTCAATATATCCAAAAGGTAGAATGATTAATGTAAAAGTTAATGGCACATTTCCAGAGCAGGATTTATTAAAACTTCCGTTAAATGAAACATTGAAAAGCTCATCAAAATACCCTGTTATAATAGGGAAAAGATTTGCTGAATCAGCTGGATTGAAAGAAGGAGACGATGTTCTATTTCGTTGGAGAGATAAAAATGGCACATACGATGCAAATAATGTTACAATAATTAAAGTTTTTGACTCTAATGTACCTACAATTGATGTAGGCCAATTTTGGATATCAATAAATACATTGTGGGAAATGACTGGCCAGACAAATGAGGCAACTTATTTTGTTGCTAATGAATCTTTTATTGATAAAAAATTTGATGGTTGGACATTTAGATCACAAGAATCTTTATTAAAAGTTATAACTGATTTAGTTTCTCAGAAAAAAATTCAGCAATCTATTGTATACATTTTATTGATGGGAATAGCACTTCTAGCAATATTTGATACCCAAGTTTTATCAATATTTAGAAGGCAAAAAGAAATTGGAACGCTCATAGCATTAGGAATGACAAGAAAAAGAGTCGTAAAATTATTTACAATTGAAGGTTCTTTATATAGCATTTTGGCAATTGTTTTTGGTTCAATCTATGGTTCCCCTATATTCTATCTTTTATACAAAAACGGTTTCCCTGTCCCCCCTGCCGACCAAAAAGTGGGAATTGCAATTAGTGATTTTATCTATCCTCTTTACAGTTTCAAACTAGTTGCTGGAACAATTTTTTTAGTTTTATTGAGCTCGATAATAGTTAGTTTTATTCCAACTAAAAAAATTTCAAAAATGAATCCTGTTTTGGCTTTAAAAGGTAAACTACAATGATTAAATTTTTACTAAAAGGAATCTTGAGGGATAAATCAAAAAGTTTAATTCCCGTCTGTGTTATTTCTCTTGGAGTGTTTATAACTGTTTTTATGTCAGGCTTTGTAGACGGTGTATTATCAGAAATGATTTCCTCAAACGCAAATCTTGATACTGGTCACCTAAAGGTAATGACTAAACCATACAATGAGAACAAAGATCAACTTCCCAATGACCTTGCTTTACTAGAGATTGATTTATTAATTGAATCATTGGAAAGTGAATATCCTAATTTGGAGTGGGTTCCTAGAATTAAATTTGGAGGTATTTTAGATGTTCCTGATGTGAATGGAGAAACAATAATTCAAGGCCCAGGTATAGGTCTTGGACTTTCAATTCTTGGAGAAGACAAAAGTGAAATTGAAAGGCTTTCAATACAAAAATCTATCGTCAGAGGATCAATGCCTGAAAATCCAAATGAAATTTTATTGAGTGAAGTTTTTTCCAAAAAACTAAAAATTAGCCCTGGTGATGAAGTTACTTTTTTTGGATCTACAATGGAAGGAAGTATGGTATTTGAAAGTTTTGTTATGAGTGGAACAGTTATGTTTGGTAATCCAGTTTTAGATCGATCAACTTTCATTGTTGATTTTAAAAAAACACAAATGATTTTAGATATGGAAAATGGTTCAAGTGAACTTTTAGCTTATTTTAAAACAGATTTTTATGATGATAAAACAGCTTTAAAAATTGAATCTAATTTTAATAAAAAATATTTAAAATCGGAGGATGAATTTGCCCCAATAATTCTATCTTTAAGAAATCAAAATGATCTAGGTGCAACTCTTGATTTAGTAGACTCTTTTAGTTTTATATTTATATCAATTTTTGTCATAGCAATGTCATTAGTTTTATGGAATACTGGATTAATAGGTGGCTTAAGAAGATACCAAGAGTTCGGTATAAGACTAGCTCTTGGAGAATCAAAAAAACATGTCTATTCTTTATTAATTATTGAATCAATTATAATCGGTTTTATCGGGTCAACATTTGGAACTGGATTAGGGTTCATTTTGTGCTATTACATGCAAGAAACTGGAATTGATATATCAGAGGCTCTGACAAATTCCGTGGTTATAATTCCTAGTGTTTTAAAGGCAAAAGTTTCGTCAAATTTACTTTACTTAGGTTATATTCCTGGTCTAATTTCTATAGTCTTTGGCACAGCATTGGCTGGCAGAGGAATATTTAAAAGAAACACCTCTAAATTATTTAAAGAACTTGAAGTTTAAAATATACGTCATGAATAAAATTAAATATATATATTCCTTTTTTCTAATTAGTTCTTTATTGCTTGGACAAAGTAAAAATTCATCTGATGAGGCTTTGAGAATAATTAAATTAGTTGATGATAATATGATTTCTGAGACTCAAATAATTGAATCAGAAATGATTGTTTACGGAAAAAGAAAAAGTAGAACTATCAGATCTAAAGGATTTTCTTCTGGCGAATTTAAAAATTTTACAGAATATTTATCGCCTGAAAGAGAAAAAGGAACAAAAATGTTAAAACTTGACGATCGTCTTTGGATTTACTCGCCTACAACAGATAGAATAATTCAAATTTCTGGTCATCTCCTGAGACAATCTGTTATGGGCTCAGACTTATCTTACGAGGATATGATGGAAGAAAGGAAGTTGTCGCTTATATACAACTGTAAAATAATTGGCTCTGAAGTTTTGGATTCAAGAGACACTTGGAAAATTGAACTCACAGCAAAAAACGATGATGTGTCATATTTTCGCAGAATTATTTGGATTGACAAATTAAGATATGTTCCTCTTCGTTCTGATTTGTTTGCCAAAAGCGGGCAATTACTTAAAACAACTACTTTTAGTGATGTTAAAAAATTGGGTAAAAGATGGTACCCAACAAAGATGAATTACAAAGATGTTTTGAAATCGGGAAAGGGTACAGATTTTATAATTTTAAATATAGATTTTGATAAAAAAATTCCTGATAATTATTTTTCTAAATCGAGTCTTAAAAAGTAATTCTTTATAAATATTAAGTTCTAATTTATAATTAAATATTATTATATTTAAGAATATCACAACATTTTGGAAAAAAATTTATTTAAAAAAGTTATTGTAGGATTTGCCTTTTCGCCCAACTTAAGGGCTAACGTTTTTGAATCAATACGATTAGCAAAAAATTTTAATGCCAAACTATTTTTTATACATGTAGGGGAAAAAACTGATAAAAAAGAGAAAACTTTCAATGAAATAATAAAAAGCTCCTCTGTCTCATCAAATAATATTGAAATTCTATGGAGAAATGGTGCTCCTGTAAAAGTTATTTTACTAGCCTGTGAAGAATTTAAAGTTGACTTGTTGCTGTTAGGTGCCCTAAAAAGGGAAAATGTTTTTAAATTTTACATGGGCTCTATAGCAAGAAAATTAACTCGCAAGGCTCCTTGCTCTGTACTTTTATTGTTGGACCCCTCAGAAAAAGAAAAACCTACACAACATATTGTTGTTAATGCCTTTAAAAGTGTAAATGACAAAAAAACTGTAAGCTCATCGTTAATTTTTGCTAATAGTTTTAATGTACCAAAAGTTACTTTAGTGGAGGAAATTAATAGTTTAAATTTGAATTTATCTGTTTATGATGATAAAAGTCTAATTCAAACTACACTAAAAAAAGAAAAAATTAAAAAACAAGAGGAAACAAGAGTGTCAGAAATTTTAAACCAAATTCCTGATAAGTTAAAAAGTAATGTTAAAATACAAACACAAAGTATATTTGGCACTAGAGGTTATTCCACTGGCCACTATGCGAAAATTGTAAGAGCTGACTTACTAATTATGTACTTTAATGAGAAAAAGACCTCCATTTTATCAAAATTTTTTCCAAAAGATTTAGATCATATTTTAGGGGAATTACCAACTAATGTTTTAATTCTGAAAAATTAATTTATGTCAAATACTAATCAGAATAATTTTATGCTTCAACTTCCTAGAAATATTTTTTCTGGTTTTGTTGTTTCGTTGGTAGCTCTTCCTCTTGGTTTAGGTCTAGCTTTAGCTTCAAATGCACCTCCCATTTCTGGAATAATTGCTGCTATTGTTGGTGGTATTGTGTGTGCAATTTTTGGTGGGTCACAGTTAACAATAACTGGGCCTGGTAATGGTCTTGTTGTTGTTGTTTTGTCATCAATTGCAATATTAGGGGGGGATGATCTATACGCTGGATATTTATATACTCTTGCCGCAATAATTTTCTCAGGAGCTTTTCTAATATTTTTTGGGTTATTTAGATTAGGTGCAATTGGTGAATTTTTTCCCTCTTCTGCATTACAGGGTATGCTTGCAGCAATAGGTCTTGGAATACTTGCGAAACAATTTCATGTTATGTTAGGTTTTACTGATTCTAAAGGTAGCACCGTAGAGCTTTTACTAACAATACCCAATAGTTTCATTAGAATTTTTCAAAACCCCTCAAAAGAAATTTTACTTGCTGCATTCATAGGTTTGTTTAGTCTTTTTATTCTGTTTTTTTACAGTAGAATTAGAAATAAATTTTTAAGTTTAATTCCTGCTCCTATGTGGGTTGTTCTTCTTGCTATAGGGTTGAATTATTATTATGATATAATTATTAATTCAGAATATCCTATTGATAAAAGTCTTTTAATCTCATTTCCTTCTGATGTTCTAAATTCTTTTCCTTTTCCAAATTTTGATAAAATTTTTCAAATGGAATTTTGGAGTGTTGTTTTATCTTTAACCTTAATTGCAACAATTGAGTCTCTTTTAAGCATAAAGGCCGTTGATAAACTTGATCCTCAGAAACGGAGATCTAATATCAATAGAGATCTTTTAACATTAGGTGGAGCTACTGTAATAAGTGGTTTTATAGGTGGATTAAATGTGGTCACTGTAATCGCAAGAAGTTCAGTTAATGTAAATAATGGAGGGAGCAATCGTTCTTCTAATTTTTTTCACGCTATTTTTTTATTGCTATTTATCTTTCTTTTTAAAGATCAAATTCAAAGAATCGCTTTACCTGCTCTTGCAGCAATTCTTGTTTACACTGGTTACATGTTGTCTTCTCCTCAAAATTTTATTCGTATACTAAAAATAGGAAAGGAACAATTATTAATTTTTTTGATAACTCTTGTAACTTCAATAATTAGCGGAATTATATTTGGTATTTTAATTGGAATTATCTCTACTTTTATTATTCATGTTTTTATAAATAATTCATTTTTTCTTTTTTCTAGAAATATTTTAAAACCTAATATTCTTATGTATAAAGAGAATGAAACAGGTAATTATTATGTCAGTGTTAAGAACTTCTGCAGTTTTTTGAATTTTTACAAACTTAAAAATAAAATAGACCAGATTCCAGAAAATGAACATGCAATAATTGACTTTTCTCTTTGTGAATTTGTTGACCATACTGTAATGGAAGGAATTAATGATTACAGAAGAGTTTTTAAAAGAAAGGGAGGCGTGTTTGAAATTATTGGTTTAGACGTACATTTAACAGATACTCAACACCCATTTGCAATAAGAAAAAGTCTTCCAATAAAAGATTTCTTTTCTATCAATAAAAATCTTACCAAAAGGCAACTCTCTTTGGAAAAACTTTCTAAAGTTTTAGGCCTGACATATGATTCTGACCGGTCCTCTGAATTCAGGTCTCTTGATAAGTTTATTTATTTTAAAACTAAAGTTATAGATTATCAAAATAATCAACTCTCAAGTGAAAAAAATAACTTTTCATTTTTTGATCTATCATACAGCGAAGGTGCCTTTATTGCAAGACAAGAATTGAAAGCTTCTTTTTTACTTATTAATTTAAAACATAACATTCCGTCTTTTATTTTAGACAAAGAAAGTTTTCTTTACTCAATTAACGAACGATTTGGATATAATGACATTGATTTCAAAAAACACCCTGTTTTTTCAAATAAATTTTTCCTTTCAGGGGCTAACGAGAGTGCAATCAGAAACTTATTTGACTCAAGTCTTATACTTTTTTTTGAAAAAAATCAATCTTATTACATCGAGTCGCGAAATTCTCAGCTATTAATAAAAGGTAGAGATCGATTTATGAGTATTGAAGAAATAAAAAATTTATTAACTTTTGCTACCGAATTAGTTTCAATTTTAAAAAATTTCAAAAATGAATAACCCTATTATACTTTATATTATGATTACTTCTTTTATAACTACAAATTCTTTTTCTCAAAAAACAATTGGTTCTATTGATAGAATTGAAAAAGAAATAAATTCTTTAATAGACAAGAACACTAAAATTGAGGTTTTGGCTGATGGATTTGATTGGTCTGAGGGGCCAGTTTGGTCAAATGAACTTAATGGACTTCTATTTAGTGATGTACCACAAAATAAAATATATTTTTGGAATGAAAAAGATGGGGTTACTGAGTTTATATCTCCCAGTGGATATACTGGTGTTTCGATTACATCTGGTAGAGAAATTGGAAGTAATGGTTTAACTTTTGATTCAAATGGTAATTTACTTTTAGCTCAACACGGGGATAGAAGAGTTTCGATGCTATTATCTAAATTGAAAAAAGATTCTAGTCCAAAATATAAAAGTATTGTTAACTCATATAATGGTAAGCGCTTTAATAGCCCAAACGATCTAGTTGCATCTAAAAATGGTGATATTTATTTTACAGACCCCCCTTACGGACTAAAAAAACAAGATAACGACCCATTAAAAGATTTGGACTTTAATGGTGTATACAAATATTCAAACGGTAAAATATCTTTGATATCAAAAGAGTTAACAAGGCCAAATGGGTTAGCACTTTCAAATGATGAATCTCTATTATACGTAGCAAACTCTGACCCCAAAAAAGCAGTCTGGTATGTTTTTGATATTTCAAATACATATGAAGAGCTAATCGAACCTTATCCTCTTGTTATTTTCAATGACGTAACTAATTTGGTTGGTAAAAAAAGAGGATTGCCAGATGGAATGAAAATTCATTCTAGTGGAAATATTTTTGCCACTGGTCCTGGTGGTGTTTTAATTTTTTCTCCCTCTGGTAAACATCTTGGAACAATTCAAACTGAAGTATCTACTTCTAACTGCGCCTTTGATTCTGATGAAAATTATCTTTACATGACTTCCGATAATTATTTGACTAGAATTAAATTAATTAATAATGATTAAAAAAATTTATTCAATTGAATCAGGAAATTTTAAACTAGATGGTGGTGCTATGTTTGGAGTTGTTCCAAAATCAATATGGGAAAGAACTAATCCTGCAGATGACAAGAATTTAATTGAAATGTCTGCAAGATTATTATTAATTGAAAGTGATGATAAATTAATTTTAATTGACACTGGTCTTGGTGATAAGCAAAGTGAAAAGTTTTTTAATTATTATTATCTCTCAGGAGACCACAATATTAATATGTCTCTAAAAAAATATGGTTTTACTAAAAAAGACATAACCGATGTCTTTTTAACTCATCTTCATTTTGATCATTGCGGTGGTGCAATTGAGGTATCTGATACCGGATCTTTAATTCCGTCTTTTGAAAATGCTACATACTGGATAAGTAAAGACCATTTGTATTGGGCTAAAAATGCTAATGATCGCGAAAAAGCATCCTTTTTAAAAGAAAACATTGAGCCAATTGAAAAAAGTGGTAAGTTAAACCTTATAGAATCGCCAAAAAACAATCGTTTCTTTGATTCTACCTTAAATTTTGAAATTATTTTTGTTGATGGTCATACTGACAAACAAATGCTACCTCTTATAGAATTTAAAAATAAAAAAATTTTATTTGCAGCTGACTTAATTCCAACTGTTGGCCACTTGCCCATACCTTATTTAATGGGTTATGATATTAGACCTTTAGTTTCCTTAAATGAAAAAAAAACCATCTTGCGCGAATGTTATGATAAAGATTATCTTTTGTTTTTTGAACATGACCCTTATAATGAATTGGTTTCTCTCAAAAACACAGACAAAGGGATTAGATTAGACAAGTCATTTAAAATAAAAGATTATTTTTAAACCATGAAAAAATTACTTGTTCTAAAAACTTTTCTATTTTTTTTATTATCAAATTTTTTTTGCTATACCCAATATTGGCAGCAAAAAATTGATTATAAAATTACTGTTGATCTTGATGATTCTAACTCTACATATAAAGGAACTCAAAAAATCGTCTACAAGAACAATTCTCCTGAAACTTTAAAGAAAATATATTTTCATTTATATTTTAATGCATTTCAGCCTGAAAGTGACATGTCTATTCGTCTTAAAAATAATTCTGATAAAAATGTTAGATTTTCTGATAATTTTAATAAAAATGGTTTTTCCAAACTATCTAAGAGTGGTCAAGGTTATCTAAAGGTTTTTAACTTGAAACAGAATGGCTCTTTAGTAAAAACACTTAAAGATGATACAATTTTAGAAGTTTTTTTAAATACTCCTATTAAAAGCGGACAAAAAACTGTATTTGAATTATCATTTCAAGGGAAAGTTCCCGATGTAATTAGACGAGCTGGTAAAAACTCAAAAGAAAACATTGCATATTCTATGGCCCAATGGTACCCAAAAATTTGTGAATATGATATTGACGGTTGGAATACTGATCCATATACTGGGAGAGAGTTTCATGGTGTTTGGGGAAATTATGATGTAAAAATCAAATTAAATAAACAATACACCGTAGCTGCCACAGGATATCTAAAAAATGCAAAACAAATAGGTCATGGTTACCATGAAACTAATTCAGATGATATTTCAAAAGAAAAATTGACTTGGCATTTTACTGCTCCAAATGTTCACGATTTTACTTGGTCTGCTGACAAGGAATATATTCACGATATTTTTCCTGGCCCCAATGGTGTTAGTCTTCATTTTTTTTACAAAAACAACCCTAAAATAATTGAAAATTGGAAAAAACTCCAGCCTATAACTGCTAAACTAATGGATTATTTTAATACAAAAATTGGTGTGTATCCATACAAACAATATACTGTTGCCCAAGGTGCAGATGGAGGAATGGAATACCCTATGATTACATTAATAACAGGAGAAAGAGAATTTAGAAGTCTTGTTGGTGTTACTGCTCACGAATTAGCTCACTCTTGGTTTCATACAATTTTAGCAACTAATGAGACCAAACATGAATGGATGGATGAAGGGTTTACAACTTATATATCTAATATCGCGGAAAATGAAATTCTTAATGAAAATGTTAAGGATCCTATTGCTCCTTATTATAGATCATATCTAAATCTTGCCTTGTCTGGCAAAGAACAACCTCAAACATCAAATGCAAACAGATATAATTTTAACGCTGCTTATGAGATAACTGCCTACAGTAAAGGAGCCCTATTTTTATCCCAATTAAAATATATTATCGGAGAAAAATTATTTTTCAAAACTCTAAATGAATATTATTCTAAGTATCAATTCAAGCATCCTACTCCAACAGATTTTAGAAGAACTGCTGAAAGTGTATCCGACATTCATTTGGATTGGTTTCTTACTGAATGGACACAAACAACTAATAAAATTGATTACTCTATAGAAGATGTAACTTCAAATTTATCTGTAACTGAAGTTTCATTAAAAAGGAAAGAATTAATGCCTATGCCTGTTGAGGTTTCAGTTTATTATAATGATGGATCAGTTCAACTATTTTACATTCCATTTAATTTGATGAGAGGAAATAAAAGATTTGAATTGAATTCTAATATTAAATTATCAAAATTAAAATCTTGGAGTTGGTCTAACCCCTACTATTCATTTAAAATTAACAAACCTCTTTCTCATATAAAAAAAATATTAATAGATGAAAATGAACAAATGGCGGACATAGATAGAGAAAATAATTTATTTGTTGTAGAATAAATTATTTATGAAAAAAATTAAAAAATTAAAAGGAAGAAAAATAATTTCTAACTTATTTGAAAATGGTTTATCCTACCAATACGATTCTTTGACCATATTTTACTTGAAAGAAAAAAAACCTATAAATTTTATTTATTTTAGTGTATCAGTCCCTAAAAAAGTTCATAAGACCGCTGTTGCCAGAAATAGAATAAAAAGGTTAATAAGAGAATCCGTTTACTCATACGATTTTACCTCTTTGTTGCTATCAAACTCCTTTTATTTTATGTTAATTTACTCGAACACCAATATTTTAACGTTCAAGGAAACCAAGAATTTGTCTCACACTCTTTTTTCTAAATGCTTTCATTCAAAATAGATCATCTGTTGGTGTGGTATTCCGTCCTCTAAATACTCCTTTCCTGTACATTTAAAATTTAATTTTTTATAAAAACTGTCCCATTGTTTTTGTGCTGATATTATAATCGACTTTTTACCTATTTTTCTTTTTGCTGTTCTTATACTTTTTTTTACCAGCTTCCCTCCTATTCCCTTTTTTCTAACTTTTTTTTCTACTATAATTCTTCCAATAACTATGTTTTCTTTTTTATCAATTATTCTAGAATATCCTATTATATTTTTTTCTGAGCAACAGAAAATATGATAGGCTTCAAAATCTAAATTATCTAAATCATTATATACGCAGTTTTGTTCTACAACAAATATTTTACTTCTTAATTGAAGAATTTTATAAAGTTCTAAGTTGCTTAAATCTTTAAATTTTTTTTCTTTCCATATTATTTGCATGGTATTTTTTTTATTCTAGACAAGTGTCTTTCTCCCTCAAATTTAGTTTTTAAAAATTTTTCTATAATTTTTATTGCTTCTTCGTTATCTACATATCTAGCTGGAATACTAATTATATTCGCGTTATTATGTTTCTTTGCTAACTCACTTATTTCCTCATTCCAACACAACGCAGCTCTTATTTTTTTATGTTTATTTGCTGTCATAGCAGCCCCATTCCCGCTTCCGCATATAATTATACCAACATTTCCTTCTTTTTTCTCTACTTCAATAGCAACAGGATGAATATAATCTGGATAGTCTACACTATTAACAGAATCTGTTCCTAAATTTTTATAACTTATATTCTTATTTTTTAAAAATTCTATTATTTTATTCTTAAGCTCTACTCCTGCATGATCATTTCCAATAATTATTTTCATTTTATATTTGATAATTTATTTGTTGATATATTTTAATCTTTTGTTTTTATTTTATAATATTTTTTTTTCATATATATTTTTTACTCAATCTTTTAATGATATTTATAATTAAATATATAAACTTATTAACTTCATTTCTGTTGATTTTTTCTTTTTTTTTAATAACATTTCTTAATATTAACAATAGTTAATAAATATTTTATTATGTTGTTTTTTAACTATTTATCTATTAATTATATTACTATAACCTCTTAATAATTATATATTTTTTTTAATTCCTATTCAATGTATTATTTTTTTTACATTATTAACATTCTATTATATAATTATAATAATATATATATTAAAATATTACATTAATATGTAATGTTGAAATTTAATAAAATAGTTTTGTGGATATTGTATATTTTAGATGCTATTAAAATGAAAATAAAATACAAAAAAATAAAGGGGATAATTTCTATAGGTAAAAATAGAAAAGGATACGTTTATTGTGAGGAAATAAAATCAGAAGTTGTAATTAATAAAAGAAATCTAAATAAAGCTTTCGATGGAGACGAAGTTATAATATATATATATAATAAAATAAATTTCAAAAATAAATATGAGGGGGAAGTATTAGAAATAATAAAAAGGAAAAAAAATAAATTTAAAGGTATAGTTCAAATAAATAAAAACTTTGGGTTTGTTAAATCAATTGACAAAAGAAATCATATAGATTTTTATATTGACAAAAAACAAATTAAAAAATACAAAGAAGATGAAATAGTTTTAGTTGAATTAATTAATTGGCCAAAAGATTCAAAAAAACCAAATGGTAAAATAACAAAATCATTTGGAAAAATTGGAGAGTTTGATACTGAGATAAATTCTATTCTTAATGAATTTGAATTATCAGAAAAATTTGATAAAAAGATAATAAAAGAAGCAGAAAAAATAAATACAAAAATAGAAGAAAAGGAAATAAAAAAAAGAAGAGATTTTAGAAATATATTGACATTTACAATAGATCCAGAGGATGCAAAAGATTTTGATGATGCAATATCAGTCAAGCATCTTTATGAAAATGAATATGAGATAGGAATACACATTGCAGATGTTACACACTATGTAAAGGAAATGAGCATTATAGATAATGAAGCAAAAAATAGAGCAACATCTGTATACCTTGTAGACAGAGTAATAACAATGCTACCAGAAAAAATATCAAATTATATATGTTCCTTAAGACCAAATGAGGAAAAGTTTACGTTTTCAGCAGTATTCAAAATAGATTTGGAAGGAGAGGTAAAAGAAAGTTGGTTTGGAAAAAGTATAATTAAATCAAAAAGAAGGTTCACTTATAAAGAAGTAGAGAAAATTCTAAACAAAGAGAATAAGATAAAAGGTATAGAAAAGGCATTAGAAAAAGTAAATAAAATTGCAAAAAAATTAAGAAGAAAAAGAAATGAAAATGGATCAATAAATTTTGAAAAAAAAGAAGTTAAATTCATTTTAAATGAAAAAAAAGAACCAAAAAAAATAAAATTTAAAGAAAGTAATCAAGCAACAAAATTAATTGAGGAGTTGATGCTATTAGCAAATAAAAAGGTAGCAGAGTATATAAACAAAAAAATTAAAAATAAAAAAACAGTTTACAGGATTCATGATTTTCCAGATCAAGAAAAAATAAAAGAATTAAAAGAAGTATGTAAGAATTTTGGACATAAATTAGAAACAAAAGGAAAAGGATTAGCAAAATCATTAAATAAAATACTTAAAAATATAAAAGGAAAGCAAGAACAAAATATGATAGACAACTTAGCAATCAGGGCAATGAGTAAAGCAGAGTATTCAACAAAAAACATTGGTCATTATGGTTTATCTTTTTCAAAATACACACATTTCACTTCACCAATAAGAAGGTATCCAGATATGATGGTACATAGAATTCTAAATAAATTGTTACAAAATAAAAAAGGATCACTAGAGAATGATATAGATCAATGCTGCATTCAATCGACAAAACAAGAAATTAATGCAACAAAAGCAGAAAGAGAGTCCATAAAATATATGCAAGTAAAATATATGGAGGACAAGATTGGACAAGTTTTCAAAGGAATAATATCAGGAATAAATGACAGAAATATATATGTAGAAATTAATGAAAACAAATGTGAGGGCATGATAAGAGTTAGTGAAATGAGAGATGATAAATATTATTATAATGAAAAAAAAAGGTGTTTGGTTGGGAAAAGAAAAGGAACAGAGTTTTTTTTGGGAGATAATTTATATGTACAAGTTGTAAAGGTAGATATTGTAAATAGATATTTGGATTTTATACTATCAGAATAAAGAGGCATCGAGCGGATTCGAACCGCTGTACAAGCTTTTGCAGAGCTCTGCCTAGCCACTCGGCCACGATGCCATAATGTAAAAATAGTTATTTTTTTCTTTCAACAAATTTTGAAACAGACACACTCGATACATTTGCATTTATTGGGGGATTTAGTTTAAATACCTCAACATCTAAAGAAGAAATTAAAGGAATACTGTCAAAACAGTTATTAATTATTCTATTCACAACATTTTCAAGCAAATTTGAAGGCACTTTCATTTCTTTAAGAATTATTGATTTTAGTTTAACATAATCTACAGTATCAGTTAAATTATCTGATTCTGAAGAGACAGATGAATCAAAAGTAGCAGATAAGTTTACTATATATTCAGAGCCAATTTTTCTTTCTTCACTTAAACAACCATGATAAGCGTAGGTTTTTAAATTGTTTATTTTTACTTTTCCCAAAACATAACAGTTTATAGTAAAAATAGAAAAAAATCGTATAATTTTATATCATAATTTATATTGAAAAAAGTGAAAGAAAAATTAAACTTTATAGAAAATATTATAAAGGAAGATCTTAAAAATAAATACACAAAAAAAAACTTAAAATTCAGATTTCCTCCAGAACCAAACGGGTTTCTTCACATAGGACATGTAAAAGCAATGGAATTAAATTTTTCATTGGGAAAAAAATATAAGTCAGATGTGAATTTAAGATTTGATGATACAAATCCGTTAAAAGAAAATATAAATTACGTTAATGAAATTATTGAAAATTTAAAGTGGTTAGGATATAAATATAAAAAAATATGTTATGCTTCAGATTATTTTGAAAAATTATATAATTGGGCCATCTATTTAATAAAAAATTCAAAAGCATATGTTGACTCTCAAGACTCAGAAAGAATTGCAGAGCAAAAAGGAACACCATATAAAAAAGGAAAAAATAGCCCATTTAGAGACAGAAGTATAGAAGAGAATTTAGAATTGTTTAATAATATGAAAAACGGTAAATACAAGGAAGGAGAACACGTATTAAGAGCAAAAATTGACATGAGTTCTCCAAATATGCTAATGAGAGACCCGGTCATGTACAGAATTCTTTATAAAGAACATTTTAGAACTAAAAATAATTGGTGCATATACCCTCTTTATGATTGGACCCACGGACAATCAGATTATATTGAAAAAATATCACACTCACTTTGTTCTTTAGAATTCAGACCACATAGAGATTTATACGATTGGTTTTTAAAACAATTACCGGATTTTAAATATAAGAAACCAAAACAAATAGAATTTGCGAGATTAAATTTATCATATACTGTAATGAGTAAGAGAAAACTTTCATTTTTAGTTGACAAAGGAATAGTTGACGGATGGGATGACCCGAGAATGCCTACAATTTCTGGTTTGAGAAGAAGAGGGTATCCTTCAACAGCTTTAAGAAAGTTTGTTGAAATAGCTGGAATTGCCAAAAGAGAAAACATTATAGATATAGCATTGTTAGATTTCTGTGCAAGGGAAGAGTTAAATAAAACATCAAACAGATTAATGGTGGTATCAAACCCTCTCAAAGTAGTAATATCCAATTATGAAAGCGAAGGAGAAGAATTGTATGGAGAAAATAATCCTGAGGATAAATCTCAGGGAGTAAGAAAAATAAGATTTTCTAAAGAAATTTATATTGAAAAAGAGGATTTTAAAGAAATATCAAATAGAAAGTTCCATCGATTGTCAATTGGTAAAGAAGTAAGATTAAAAAATGCATATATAATTAAAGCAGAGAGAGTAATAAAAAACAGCAAAGGTGAAATAAAAGAAGTTCATTGTGCTTATGATAAAAAAAGTAAAAGTGGATCAGGAACTTTAGAGAGTCAAAGAAAAGTAAAAGGTACAATTCATTGGGTAGATAAAAAGTCATCTATCCCTGTAAAAATTAACAAATATGAAAGCTTGTTTTTAAATGAGATGCCTGACACAGAAAAAAATGAAGAGATGCTTAAAAATATTAATGATAACTCATTAGAAGTTTTAGAAGGCTTTGCTGAAAAAGAAGTCTTAAAATGTAAGCCAGAACAAAAATTTCAATTTCAAAGATTAGGATATTATATTGTTGATAAAAAAAGTGATAAATCAAATATTATATTTAATAAAACAGTAAGCTTAAGAGAAAAAAGAATTTCTAGGAATCCTCAGTATTAGAATTATTCTTTTCTTTATCATCAATTTGTTGATCTGATTTCAGGTTTTTCTTGGTTTTAAGAGTGTTTTTCTTCATAGCTTCTCCAATTTGATTACTTGCAGTAAAAGAAGCCACCATATTATTTAACATATCACTTCCAGCTTGAGGTGAATTAGGCAGTAGAATTAAATTACTTCCAGTTTCCTCTCCAATTGACTGAAGAGTGTCGTAATGTTGAGTAACAACTATCAAAGCAGAAGCCTCTTGTGAATTTATACCAACATTGTTTAACACATCAACGGATTCTTCAAGTCCTCTTGCTATTTCTCTTCTTTGGTCGGCAATCCCTTGACCTTGGAGCCTTTTACTTTCAGCTTCTGCTTTTGCTTTTTCAACTATGAGTATTCTCGCAGCATCTCCTTCATATTGAGCTGCTACTTTTTCTCTTTCAGCCGCATTAATTCTATTCATTGCCTCTTTTACTTGAGAATCTGGATCTATATCAGTTACTAGCGCTTTGATAATATCATAACCGTAATTTTTCATTGCATCATTTAATTCCCTTTTTACAGCATTAGCAACATCATCTTTTTTTTCAAAAACATCGTCAAGCTTCATTTTAGGAACCTCAGCTCTTATTACATCAAAAACATAGGAGGTTATTTGGTCTTGTGGAGATTCTAATTTATAAAAGGCATCATAAACTTTGTCTTCAATTACTTTATACTGAACAGAAACTTTAAGTTTAACAAAAACATCATCTTTAGTTTTTGTCTCAACAATAACATCTAATTGAAGAATCTTTAAACTGATTCTTCCAGCTATTCTATCAATTAAAGGGATTTTGATATGTAACCCAGATTTTCTGATAAATAAAAATTTTCCAAACCTTTCAACTATAGCTGACGTTTGTTGTTTTACGATAAACAGACCCGAAACAGCAATTCCCAAAAGAATTAAAAAAATTATATAATAGTACATTTAAGAAAGACCTTTTAAAAACTCAAGATAGTTATTAAATCTTTTAATACATTCCTTTTTGTCCAATAAATTTATTATGTCAAACAAATCTGGACCTGTAAGATTACCAACTAAGGCAAAACGAAGCGATTTCATAAAGGTTCCAAGTTTAATGTTTCTTTCTTTAACATAATGCATTAAGGAATCTTTAAAAGATGAAATGGGCACTTTATTAATAATATTAATTGCTGAATTTATTTCTTCAACAGCATTTTCAAGTCTAATTTTCTCGTATATTTCAATTGGGTAGTTTATTGGTGAGGAAATTAAAAAAGATAATATCTTTTCATCATCACTAAATAAAACCATACGATCTTTAATTAGTTTGTATATATCGTTAATTTTATGAGGATACAAGGATTCTAATTTTTGTTTTGTTTGACTGTTAGAAAAAGATAACAAATCTTTTACATTAATATTTTGTATGTATTTAGAGTTTATCCATTTCGCTTTTTCATAATCAAACTTCGACCCTCCTTTTGAAATTTTTTTAACGTCAAAAGCCTCTATAAAATCATTAACAGAATGTATTTCCTCATGATTTTTAAAACTTCCGCCAAGTTGAGAAAGATAATTTATCAAAGAAATAGGAGCAAAACCTGCTTCTTTAAATCCATTATTTTGAGACAAGTTTTTGTTCCAGTTAATTCCAAAAACAGGGAAACCATATCTGTCGCCATCACGTTTACTTAGCTTCCCTTTACCTTTAGGATTTAATATTAAAGGTAAATGAAGAAAATTTGGGGGAGTCCAATTGAAAGCGTAATATATTAGAAAATGAATAGGTAAAGAGGAAAGCCATTCTTCACCCCTAACAACAGTTGATATTTTCATTAGATGGTCATCAACAACATTTGCAAAATGATAAGTTGGAATACCATCAGATTTTATTAAAATTTTGTCTTCAAGAACAGTTGAATCAAAATTAATGTTTCCTCTTAGCAGGTCATTACATAATATATTTTTGTCAGTTGATATTAAAAGTCTAATTACATAAGGAACTTTATTTTTAATTAAATTTGAAACTTTTGATTCTGTTAAAGAAAGAGAATTTTTAAGGGATAACCTATTATGTTGTCCATAAAAGAAAACAGATCCCTTTTCCTCTTCTTTTCTTCTTTCATTTATCAAATCCTCATTTGTGTCAAAAGCATAATACGCTCTTCCTTCTTTGATTAATTTTTCTACATATTTTTTATATAAATCAGTCCTTTCACTCTGTCTGTATGGACCATACTTACCTCCTATTTTAGGACCCTCGTCAAAATTTATATTTAGCCATTTTAGACTTTCAATTATATGTTTTTCACTTCCTTCTACATATCTGTGTTTGTCTGTATCTTCAATTCTTAAAATCACTTTACCTTTATTTTTTTTAGCAAATAGATAATTAAAAAGAGCAGTTCTTAACCCACCAATGTGAAGTGGACCTGTTGGACTAGGAGCAAATCTAAATCTTTCCATTATGTAAATTTAATCAAATATAGAATCATTTGTTTTATGTCTATGAATTCTAGTATCTTTGACAAGTGATTGAAATTATTAATAATAAATTCAGGAATCTTGACACAAATCTAATTAAAACTTGGGTTAAAGAGATTATTTCTAGCCATAATAAATTAGAGGGAAAGGTCTTTATTAATTTTATAAATAAAAAAAAGATGTCTGAATTAAATTTAAAGTTTTTAAAGCATGATAGTTATACTGACATCATAACTTTTGATAATTGCAAAAAAAATGAAATAAGTGGTGAAATTTTTATATCATATTATATGTTAAAAGAAAATGCAGTAAAGTATAATCAAACCACTGATAATGAAGCGATTAGGTTAATTTCACATGGTATCGCTCATTTACTCGGGCATAATGATAAAACTAAAAAGGAGAAAAAAAAGATGACACAAATAGAAAATAAATTTATTAACATGTTCCACGTGAAACAAATACAAAATGTTTAACTATAAATTTGATGTAATTGTTGTTGGAGGAGGTCATGCAGGAGCAGAGGCAGCAGCAGCAGCGTCTAATTTAGGCTCTAAGACATTGTTAATTACAATGAACCTTCAAAATATAGCGCAAATGTCATGTAATCCAGCGATGGGAGGTATAGCAAAAGGTCAGATTGTTAGAGAAATTGATGCGCTCGGAGGATACAGTGGAATAGTGTCAGATAAAAGTGCAATTCAATTCAAAATGTTAAATAAATCAAAAGGTCCTGCCATGTGGAGCCCGAGAGTTCAATCAGACAGAGTAATGTTTTCAAATTGTTGGAGAAATATTTTAGAGGGGTTGCCAAATTTATCTTTGTTTCAAGACATTGTTGTTGATCTAATCTTTGAGGGTAATAGAATTTCGGGAGTTATTACTTCATTAGGTACAAAAATCTATTCAACATCTGTGATTTTAACAAACGGAACTTTTTTAAATGGTCTCATACATATTGGAGAAAGAAATTTCAGTGGAGGTAGATCTGGAGAAAAGTCGTCAGTTGGCTTAACTAAAGTTTTAATTAATAAAGGTTTTTCATCTGGAAGAATGAAAACTGGAACACCCCCAAGAGTTGATGGAAGATCATTAAATTTTAATAAAATGACTGAACAACCAGGCGATGTAAATCCATCTAAATTCAGTTTTTGTGAATCTACCAAAGAGTTAGTAAAACAAAAAAGTTGTTTTATAACATATACAGATGAAAAAGTCCATGACAAATTAAAGGAGGGCTTTTCTCGATCCCCAATGTTTAATGGAGCTATTAAAAGTGTAGGCCCCAGGTATTGTCCCTCAATTGAAGATAAAATTAATAGATTTTCAGAAAAAGAAAGGCATCAAATTTTTGTTGAACCTGAAGGATGGAACACAATTGAACATTACGTTAATGGTTTTTCAACCTCACTCCCAGCCGAAATTCAATATGATGCTTTAAAAAAAGTTAAAGGTTTTGAAAAAGTCAAATTTCTTAGGCCAGGATATGCGATTGAGTATGACTATTTCCATCCTACACAATTAGAAGCTACTCTTCAAACAAAATTAATTAAAGGTTTATTTTTTGCTGGTCAAATTAATGGGACCACTGGTTATGAAGAAGCTGCAGCTCAAGGTTTAATTGCTGGAATTAATTCCCATAGATTTGTTAATGAGCTTTCAGGATTTACACTTGGAAGATCTGAAGCATATATAGGTGTTCTTATAGATGATCTAATAACTAAAGGAACTGAAGAGCCATACAGAATGTTTACATCAAGAGCTGAATTTAGAACAATACTTAGACAGGATAACGCTGATATTAGATTAACTAATAAAAGTAATTCAATTGGACTAGCAAATGACAATAGGTTAGAAAAGGTATCGGAAAAAGTTAAAAAAGCAAATGCATTAATAACTTTTTACAAGGAATCAAGTGTTTTACCAGAAGAAATAAATTATATTTTAACTAATAAGAATTCTGCTAAAATTGATCAAAGTCAAAAATTATATAAAATATATTCTAGGCCAAATATTTTCTTAGAAGATTTAATTGCTATTAATAAAGTATCAAATTATATTAAAGAAAATAGATTAGATAAAGAGATTTTAGAGTATGCAGAAATCGAAACAAAATACTCTGGATATATTAAAAAAGAGATTGAAAATGCTGAAAAACTTAAAAGACTCGAAAATATTCGAATTCCAAAACATTTTGACTATGGATCACTACCTTCTCTTTCATTCGAAGCCAAAGAAAAGTTGATCAAAATAAAACCTTCATCAATATCTCAAGCTTCGAGGATAAGCGGAATAAAGCCTAGTGATGTAAGCGTAATATTAGTAAAGTTGGGAAGATAATTGTTTCACGTGGAACATTTCTTAAATGAAAAAAAAATTGATTTCAACTATTGACTTCATTGTAACTGGCGAAAAATTTGATGTTGTTCTAGATTTGGATACTGAAGTTGCTCAAACAGTTCCATACCCTAATGAAGAAAAAATGGTAGATTACTACAGGTCAACAAAATATCATTCTCACAATAAACCCTCTGGCTTCCTTATTTCTTCTCTATACAATTTTGTCCAAAAAGTAATGTTCAAAAATAAGTTAGATTTAATTAAGAAATACGTTAAAGAAGGTTCGAGATTACTAGATTTTGGTAGCGGCCTAGGAAGATTTCCAATATATGCTAATAAAATATATAAAACATATGCAGTTGAACCAATTACGTATAAATCAAATTTTGCTGTTAAAAAAGGCATCGAAGTTAAAAAATCTATTAATAATTACAATTTAGAAAATTTTGATGCAATTACCTTTTGGCATTCTTTGGAGCATGTATACAAAATAAATAACTTATTAGAAACGCTAAGTAAAAATCTTAAAAAAAACACTCATATTTTTATAGCTATTCCAAATTTTATGTCATATGATGCAAATAAATATCAAAATTATTGGGCCGGATATGATGTCCCTAGGCATTTAAATCATTTTAGTAGAACAGGTATTAAAAAATTGATTGAAAATTTTAATTTCAAATTAATTGAAACTAAACCGTTATTCTTTGATGCATTTTATGTGTCTTATCTATCTGAAACTTACAAAAAATCAAAATTCTCTATTTTAAAAGGATTTTATAATGGCCTTATATCAAACATAATTGCATTTAAAACAAGAGAATTTTCTTCAAATATTTTTGTTTTTAAAAAAAACTAACTCTCTTTTAAATTTAATAGTTCACTGACTTCAAATGAAAAGTTTGAGAATAATATCTTACTGTTAGCATTCCGTTCTAATGCGTATTTACTATGCGAAATTAGGTTAAAAAAAGGTTCAATATTAACAGAATGAATAAATTTAGAAAATTTCTTTAAATCAAAGTTTATGGAAGATTTAAAAGAAGATATTTCGTCGACTTTGTAAGAAATAAGCATCGCCTCTCTTATAAAATACTCCATAAAAATTAAAAATTGAAGTTTAAATGATTTCGGTTCAACTGATATTTTATTTGACCAGTTTAATAGGTCTAAAGCTGATCCTTTGTCAAATTTGGCTTTGTAAGCAATTCTTAAAAAATTAACTAGAAAAGATTCCAAGTTAACCTCGCTCTCTTTTTTTTCTAATATAGACATTGCAATTCTCATATTTCCACTACTTTTTTTAGAAATAAAATTAATTTCATCTTTATCGCAACCAATGCTTTCCAAAATACTATACAAAAGAGCCTTTTTAATTTTTGTAAGCTTTGTTATTTGGCATCTTGATCGGACAGTGGGTAAAATTGAATTTTCTGAATTTGATGTCAATATGAAATAAGTGTTCTTTGGAGGATCTTCTAATATCTTTAAAAGTTTATTTGATGCTTGAATATTAAGCTTGGAGGATTCCCATATGATGCATACTTTATTTTCATTCTGATATGATTTTAGACTTAGTGATTTATGGAGATTATTTACACTTTCAGTACTTATAATACCATTAGAATTTTTGTAATCTATCCTAGATAGCCAATCACTATAATCACCAAAGGGAGAAGATCCAATAAAAGAGATCCAATCATTAAAGTACTGATTTACAGTACTTTTAGAATCGGGAAGAGGGACTAAAAACAATAGATCAGGATCTTGAAAGAGGTTACTAATTTTTTCATTAGAGGTAAGTCTTTTGTCTAAAACCTCCAGTTTATTCAATAAAATTAAAGATATATACAGAGCTGTTACTAATCCACCAGAATAATTTTCATCAACTATTAATTGTGCATGGGGAATGCTGTTTTTATTTAAATTAATTCTAGAGTTTTGTATAATAAGTTTAGAACTAATAATTTTGTCTAAAATCATAAATATAAATATAATGGATTTATATTTTTGTTTTATGAGATTTACAAAAAGTTTAGTATGTTAAATATTGAAAATATTAATTTTAAAGGTAAAAGAGCTTTAGTTAGGGTAGACTTTAATGTTCCATTAGATGAAAATAATAAAGTAACAGATACTACTAGAATTTTAGGAGCATTAAAAACTATTAACTACATTCTTGATAAAGGAGGAGCATGTATTTTAATTTCTCATCTTGGAAGACCAAAAGAAAAAAATTCAAAAGATTCACTATTAAATGTTAAATCAGATTTAGAAATTCTACTTAAAAAAAGTGTTGTGTTCATTGATGATTGCGTTGGTCTTAAAGTTGAAGAAAAATGTAAAAATTTAAAGTCAGGAGATGTTGTACTCTTAGAAAATTTGAGGTTTTATGATGAAGAGACAAAAGGAGATGAAATTTTTGCCAGAGATTTATCAAAATTAGCTGATATTTATATTAACGATGCATTTGGAACAGCGCATAGAGCTCATGCATCGACAACTACAGTAGCTAAGTATTTCTCAATAAAAGCACCAGGATATTTACTTAAGAAAGAAATTTTAGCTATTGAAAAAGTCATAGTTAAAGGAGAGAAACCTAGATTAGCTATTTTAGGAGGAGCAAAGGTTTCTTCAAAAATTACAATAATTGAAAATATGTTAAAGTCTGTTGATGAACTAATTATTGCAGGGGGGATGTCTTACACATTTATTAAAGCTTTAGGAGGGCAAATAGGAGATTCTATTTTTGAAAATGAGTATATGGATTATAGTTTGAAACTTATTAAAAAAATAAAAAATCAAGAAAAAAAAATTATATTACCAGAAGATGTAGTATGTGGTAATAAATTTTCAAATGATGCTGATGTTAAAATTTGTGATGTGGACAAAATTCCAGACGGCTGGTCAGGTTTAGACTCTGGGCCCAAAACATTAATTAAATTTAAAGAAGCAATCACATCAGCCAAAACAATCTTGTGGAATGGGCCTGTAGGTGTATTTGAAATGGACCTTTTCTCTAAAGGAACTATTGAAGTAGGTAATTTTGTGTCAGAGGCAACAGATAAGGGTGCATTCAGTTTAGTAGGTGGAGGAGATTCTGTAGCGGCTGTCAAAAAATTCAACTTTGAACATAAAGTTAGCTATGTTTCAACTGGAGGAGGAGCTATGCTTGAAAGTTTAGAAGGTAAAGTTTTACCAGGAATTAAAGCTTTAGATTAAATGGCATATTTAAGGACAATTTTTTTGATTTTTTTTTTTATTTCTTGTAATTCTAAAAACAAGGATTTAAAATTTTTACCTGGGTCAAATGGAAATATTAAAAATATTACAGTAATTATTGATGACAATGATAAAAACGGTAATATTGGAAAGGCAATTAGAGAGTATTTTCAGAAACCCTTTGAGGGACTCCCTTTTGATGAACCTGAATTTACATTAAATTACATGATTCCTCAGGCATTTAAAGGATTTTTTAGAAATAGCAGAAATATTATTATAGTTGAAAGAAGTTCTGATAATGCACAAAAAAAAGTTATCAAAGATTTGTACGCTAAACCCCAGATAGTTGCAATTTTTTCGGGTAAAGATGAAAATAAAATAATAGATTTAATAAAAAAAGAAAGCCAATATTTGGTTAGTTTGTTTAATCAAAATGAATTTAAAGAAAAAAAAAGGAGGATTTTAAAAGACTTACATAATGAAAATAATCTTTCTAAAAAATTTAATGTTAGCTTAACCTACCCGTCTGCATATAAAACGGTTAAGGATACTTCAAATTTTATTTGGATTGAAAAAAAAATCTCTAATGGTTCTTTAAATATTATTTTATACTCTCTACCAATGATGAATAATTTTAAAACCTTTCCTCAAAAAATTTTAAATATTAGAGACTCAATTGGAAAGATATATGTTCCTGGGAGACTAAACGGAAGTTATATGATTACGGAAAGAGCATATAGACCGTTTTATTATAAATCTGAAATTTCAGGTCAAGAATTATATATTACAAAAGGCACATGGGAGGTTAAAAATGATTTTATGGCGGGACCTTTTTTGAATTTTAGAATTAAAGATACCATTAATAACAGATGGATGATAGCAGAAGGCTTTACTTTTGCTCCATCAAAGAGTAAGAGAGATTACATGTTTGAATTAGAAACAATATTGAAAAGCATTACCTTCAACTAATGAACTAACTTTCGTTTTCCTCCTTAAGATTCGGTTTTTCTTTATCCTCTTTAGTTGCTTTTTTAAATTCCTTAATTCCGCTACCAAGGCCTTTCATAAGCTCAGGGATTTTTCTACCTCCAAAGAGTAAGAGTACTACAATTACAATTAAAATAATTTGTGGACCACCAATCATAATTTTATTTTTAATAAAAATAATATTTATATAACAAATATAAAACTATATTTTAACTCATTTTCAAATTCTCAAATTAAACAATAAATTTTAAAAATTCTAATGCATATATTTACTATAAATAAATGAAAAATAATAGTAATACAAAAGATAAAATAATATCTAAACTTTTGAGTAAGTATAGATTAGTAGTTCTTGATGAAAAAACTTTTGAGGAGCAGTTTTTCATAAGCTTATCAAGATTTAATGTGATAGTTGTATCGGTTTTAATTATCTCTTTTTTTTTGGTTGCAACTTTTTTTCTTATTTCATATACACCAATAAAAGAATATATACCTGGATACCCATCCTCTCAATTAAGGATTAATTCAGCCAAAAATGCTTTGAAATTAGACTCTATATCTCAGATAATGTTAAAAAACATGAGTCAGATGAACTCATTAAAAAAAATTTTCAATGATGATTTTCAAAATGATGATTTTAATGTAATTAATTCTAATCAAAAGATAAATAAGATTAATAATAAAGTTGAAATATCGAAGGGGAAAGAGGACTCATTGCTTAGGGAAATTGTGATTAAAGAAGATAAATATAATTTTCAAATAACAGAAAAAAATAGCGCGGATTATGTTCTATTTCCTCCAGCTAAAGGTGAAATATCAGAGGGATATAATTTTGAGCAAAAACATTTTGGGGTTGATATAATATTATCTGAAAACCATCCTGTAAAAGCAATTTATAATGGAATTGTCATTTTTTCTGAGTGGTCTGCAGAAACAGGGTATGTTATTATTATTGAACACCCTGATGGAATCACCTCTGTATATAAACATAATTCATCATTAAATAAAGGGCAGGGAGATATTGTTAAGACTGGAGAGGTTATTGCAACAGCTGGAAATACCGGAGAATATTCAACTGGATGGCACCTTCACTTTGAACTGTGGATTAATGGATACTCTATGGATCCCACAAATTTTATAGATTTTAAATTAAATTAATGATATTAAAAATCTTAATAAAATTA
>MDTE01121330.1_pt1 | contig 32386 bp, 28 predicted proteins | sample 811231 | NCBI WGS metagenome assembly MDTE01 (sample SAMN05326651, study PRJNA326480) | marine metagenome | isolation source: seawater | place: Indian Ocean: Red Sea | collected 2010 | reverse complement strand
TTTTGACTCAAAATTAATTCCCGTGTGGTTTATTATAAGTAAATTATTTGAATAACCCCATACTAAAAGAGGCTAAATATGCGATTTGCTTATCATCCATCAATGTGTGATCCATCCTTCTATCTAGAACTTGGAAAGGCTGCTGAGACTGCTGGCTTTGATGTTATAACATTCCCAGACAGTATTTGTTATCCGAAGGAATGTGATTCTACTTACCCCTATAATGACGATGGTTCAAGAGAATTCCTTGACGGTGTTCCCTTTCTTGAGCCATTCAGTATTATTCCGGCTATAGCAGCAGTAACTTCAAAACTTGAATTTTCTACATCCGTTTATAAGCTTGCACCCAGACAAGCAGTTACAACAGCAAAATTTGTTACCACCCTTGGAGTAATGACTAATAATAGATTTCACTTTGGTATTGGTGTTAGTCCTTGGTATGAAGACTTTCTTGCAACTGGAGAACGTTGGGAGAAGCGTGGAAAAAGGATGGATGAGCAAATTGATATATTAAAAGGCCTGATGAATGGAGACTATTTTGGGTATAAAGGTGAGTTTTATGATATTCCTGAATTAAAGCTTTGTCCTGTTCCTACAAAACCGGTCCCAATACTTATTGGAGGTCATTCTAACCTTGCCTTAAAAAGAGCTGCGAGAATAGGTGATGGCTGGATAAGTGCAGGCCTTACGCTTGAAGAAACTGAAACTCTTATAAATAAAATCAACACATTTAGAGAAGAATTCGAAACTACTGATCACCCAAATTATCAATTTCAGGTTATGGGTGAAGCTGCTTATTCTGCTGATGGTGTAAAACAACTTGAAGATCTAGGTGCAACTGAAGTTATTGTTGCCTTTAGAAATGCTTATGAGGGAGGTCCAGACAATAGAACCTTGGAAGGTATGATAGCGGAAATAAATTGGTACGCTGAGGAAGTAATTCATAAATCTAAATAATTGGTCGGGATGGCCGGATTTGAACCGACGACCACCACACCCCCAGTGTGGTGCGCTACCAGACTGCGCTACATCCCGAGCATTTGAGTAATTTTATCAATTAAATCCTCGAAATTAATTAATAAAAGCAAGTATTTTAACTAAAAAATGTTATGTTTTTTTTTAGTTCATATGGTTGTGTTTTTTTTAAAAGCTAGCTTATAATACATTCCTAAGCTGTCAGAGCAGCTAATTAAAGATAGGAGTGCACATAAAATGGCTAAAATAAAATCTAATTTAAAATACTTACTTGCTTTGTTTCCAATTTTTGGAGCTAATGAATTAAAAGCTCAGGAGTCTGAACCAGCTGCTTCTGGAAGTGAAGGTTCTGCTGCTAGCGCCGCATCAGGTTCATTAAGCGCTGGAGCAATTGCTGCTGCTGTTGCTGCTGCTGCTGCTCTTGCTGCTGCTGCTGATAGTGATGATAGTGACTCCTCACCAGTTGCTGCACCGAGTCCAACATTAGGACCTCAACCATCACCTGCACCAGCTCCTACACCTGCACCAGCTCCTACACCTGCACCAACAGTCATTGAAGAGTATGAAGTAATTGTTACAGTGCCATCCACTTCAACTGCAACAACTACAGCTACAACAACAGCTACTACTACTGGTACTGCCACAGCTACTGCAACCACAACGGGCACTCAAACTGCGGTTGCTACTCAAACTACTACAACAACTGTTGCATCTGGCAATGGAGAAGCTACTGTCGAAACAGAAGTAGATGTTGAAGTAATCAATGAAGTTGAACTAGAAATAGAGCAAGAAATTGAGCAGGTCGTTGAAGAGACCGTGGTTGAAGTTATTGAATCAGTTGTTCCATCTACTACAACTGGTACTGGTACTGCTACAAGGGTCCAAGAATAACTTATAGATATCTTTAATTTAAGGCACCCTAGGGTGCCTTTTTTTTGTCTTAATTCTAATTAGTATTTGTAGACAATTTCAGTCCTAAAATATGAAGTGAATGGTGCAAGCTGCTGTTTAGTGAAAACAACCATTTCACCTTTAAAGCAATAGACTTCATTTTTAAATTTTATATTTACTCCCGTTTTTGAATATTTATACTCATAACATTCCTCAGTTTTATTGAACTTTGACTTAATTAAATCATAGTAGATAGGTTGTCTCACTAGACTTGGATTTGTAATAGTTAATTCCATATTACCTGTTGTTATAGGCAAGTTTAAATTCCTGTCACTTTGAATAGTTATTTCAGGATTTATTCCACTTGTTCTAATGATTTGTCCATTAATTGTAATGATTTTGGAAGAATCAGCTCCCACCCATGTATATTCACCATTTTCAATTGAAGCAAGTATATATATGGCCTCACTCCTTCTGTAGCTAACCTTCATATACGAGTATGGAATCTCTTGAATTTCTTCTTCAGATATCTTTAACTTGTTGGAAGAAAATGCTTCTCGAGCCAAAGTAAAATATGAAAAATCAATCCCTGCACAAGAAGTTAGCATTAATAATAAAAACAAAGAATATCTAGTCAAAGAAGTCATCTCTATGCCTGTTAAATATATTTTGATTTGAAATATCGGTTACGCCCCATAGAGGGTATCCATGAATTACTGATTGCGCTCCATCTCTTGTTAAAGGCCTCAGTCCCCACCCGAAATTTCTTTTAAAGTATCTGTTAGAAAAAATATCCATGGGGATCCAAAAATAAAAGCCTTTATCAAAACTACCTTCTCCAAATTCTTCTTGACTAATATCTGTTAAAGAAAAGAATGCTCCAATTCTTAAGCCTGATCTAAAAATTCGTGATGCATCAAATGTAAAACCTGAGTCCTCAGCTAGGTATCTTCCGCCTTTTAATTGAAAGAGAATATTAGAATTAGGATGGTGATAGTAAAATGTTGTATGACCAGTAACTGTAGAATAATCGCGCTGATCGAATAACTGATTGTATTCTCTTTGATAAACTTTCCAAGCTTCAACTCCAATTCCATAATTCTTTTCAAATGGTCTATAAAGCCATTCAAAGCCATACCCATTAAACATAGATTCAAGAATACCTCCAGATAACTTGAGATATATTGATTTGGATAATTGATGATAGCTATTGAGCTGCATTCTTCTAATAGAAAATTCTCTAGATTGCTTTAGATATTGGACTATATCTGTTCTTACATGAGGCAATATACTATCTGAGGGTAATTTAAGCTCATCCATATTGTCGTATACTCCGTATGATAAAGATGAAATCAAAGATAGATTTCTTTTAAAAAGAATTTCTGAATCATGATTTATTTTTAAATCTCCAAAAAAGAAACCATCGGGGCCACCGATTTGAGACCTAAGTTCAGGGCCAAAGCTACCAAAATATGCAGGATATTTTATTTTTGGATTAAATTCGAAACCTTTTGATGAATCATCATATTTAAATGATTCAACCGTGAGATCATTCAAGATTAATTCAGGTGAATTAAGATACGAATATCTTTCAAAAGATTTTCTATCTATGTTAACTTCATACATGCCCAAGCCCCCATTCACCTCTTTAAGAGTGAATGACTTTATCTTATCAGGAGATATATCATTCAGTATCTCTAGCGTCCTTCCAACCGCCATTACAGGGCTTCTAAATTTAGATTGAGAATAAATTATCTCAAGCTTTTCATTGTTTGAAATGTTTGCTTTTTGCAAATTAATGTCTCGTTGGCCCAAATAGAGTAATGAAGCTCTGTATAAGTTTCGATCACTTCTAGCAGTAACTCTTTGTATGATTTCAGAATTCTCAACTTTGATACGCTTATCTTTTGTAATATTTAATGGGTTTTTTTTGCCAACGGATAAAAGATATGAAAAACCAAAATTTAAAGTATTTCCTCGAACATATGAAAGCTTTAAATGTAAATTTTTTGTCGGCTGAAAAAAAATCCCAAAATTAAACTTTGAATCCTGTTTTACTGATAGCAATGATTCAGTAATGTAGTTTGTTCCATCATATTCTGCTTTTAAAACAATGCCCTTTGTATTTGGTATGAAGTATTCCAAGCCTGCAAATATACCAGCCTCCCCCGAAAAAAATGAATCTATATTAAATTTTCCTCCGTCAACATTATCTGTGGTTCCTCTGAATTTAAATCTATTTGAAAGCGAAGTTAATGGATTTGATACTGCATTCCCATTCAAATTACCCCATCCAATGCCAACTGATATGTCAATGTCATTTGTAATAAACTTGCTTGCTACAAGATATTCTGATCCAAATAAACCAGTTCCAGCAAGGTCCCTAAAGCCAACAGCTAATTGTGGGCCTAATCTTGATTCAGCCCTTAATAAAAACTTACCATCAAAACTTTTATCTTTAAGGGACTGAGAGCCACTAAATTCTCTAACAGAACTGTAAAGATAGTTATTTATATCTGTATACTGATATGAGGCCTCAAACCAGGAGAAGGGATATGCAATAATTGACCCTCTTAGGTATGGTTCGTTGTGGCTCCAAGATAATGCAAGACTTCCTTCTCTTTGAAATCTTGCTGTTGGATTTTGAATAATGCCTACTCCGCCATAATTACTGTAAGAAGGAATTGGATTAAAATATCTGTAATCCCAAACGGATGCATTGAGACCAAAAGAAACAAAAACTAAAAAAAAAAATACTTTTTTGGTTGAAAAAATTCTTTCACCTCTAATTGATAGAGTTTAATGAAGCAATAGAAAGAGCTAGGCTGCTTACAATTGGAGCAACCTCTGAGGCAAGATTGATTCCATCAAGCTTACCAATTTTAGTTGGCGCATAAATCAAGGATCCAGGCTGTATTTCAGGAAGCTTATTAAAAAGATTAAATCTCCCATTATCAAAATAAGTTGCCTCTCCATTGGGCGCAACAATTACAACTCTATTTTGATCAGCAATAGACGAGAAGCCTCCAGCTCTTTCAAGATACTCATGAGGAGAAGAAATACCATCAAAATTTACTGAACCGGGATTAACAACTTCACCATAAACGTATACCGTTCTTGAGAATCGAGGTATGTGTATTCTGTCACCATCGTTTAGTACCCTATCAAGATTAGGATTAGATTTTAATTTAGCCAAATTAAACTCGGTTATCACTCTTCCAGATGGTTTATAGTTCTTAACATTTATTAAAAATTTAAGTACTCCTTCGGGCTGTGGAGACATGTTAAATCGAGGCCCTGTTACAATAAACTTTACCATCTCATTGAAACTTTTTTCTTTAATGGTCTCTTCCATTAACAGCGCTTCTTCTCTAATTAGAACTCCACCCTCAAAATAGGCATTCTTCTTGTAACCTCCTGCAAGTTCAATTAAGTCAGATACCCTCAGGCCATCCTTAAGAGAATATGTACCTGGCAAAGAAACCTCTCCTGTTATTGTTATCTTATTGACCTTATTTAAATTTGGTTGAAGCCCTAAAACATCAATGGTATCACCATCACTTAATATGAAACTGTCGGCTGAATCCAGATCTAAAGACATATCATCAAGTTTTTGATTATCTCCAACTCTTTTTATATTTAATCCTTGAATATGCTTAGTTGATATTGGGCCTGCAATGGATAGTGAATGACCTAGTGTTTCGGTATCTTTAAACTCATATATAGCTTCGTTTGCTACGGAACCAGAGATTTTAACCTCAGGTCCTTTAGGGGGTACCACTAAAACATCACCTTCACGCAAGGAATAGTCAAAAACAATGTCTCCATTAGCAATAACCTGATACAAATCAATTTCATTAATAACTTCATTTGATCTTTTATGTAAAATTTTTCTGTATGATCCATTACTGGAGACTCCTCCAGCTGCGTCTATTAAGGACAAAGGAGAGCTTGATCCAGCCAATATATACATCCCAGGGTTATTAACGTTTCCAACTGCCAAGACACCTATGTCTCTTACTTCTGAGAGTGTAGTAAATACTTTTATGTTAACAAATGACTCTTGTAGTCTATTTTGGATTAACTGCTTTGCACTATCGAGTGTTAATCCTGAAACATAAATTTTACCAACCTCAGGTACATTGATACTTCCATCCCTCTTTACCTTTAACGGGAATGTTTCATTTCTTTGCCCAACTAATTGGAGAGTAAGCTCATCATTTGTATCCAAATGATAGCTACTATCAAGGTTTGGTTGGTTCGTTGGCATAAAGGTAGATTGAAATGAGTTAAAGAAGCTTGAACCATATCTTTGTAAAGATGTAGAGCTATTATCAGATTGTTCGATCTCATCTCTAATATTTATTAAAGTCTGTTCAGCATCTAGTAAAGCCTGCTCTAAATTCCTTATTCTAGTATCAGGACTTGGATATTCTTTTTCCTGCTCAATATCAAGTTGAGACTGAAAATCAGCAGCAATATTATCTGGCATAGATTGAAGGAAAGATGCTTGAATATCCTGCATTGTTTGTGCTTGTAATGGTGAAATTGCAAGCATGAAAATAAAAATAAAAAATTGTCGTATTAGGGATAACATTTGTTCTTATTTTACACAAATGCTTCGAGAAAATATATGAAATTTCTTTAGTGAAAAACTAAATTATTTCTCTAGAACTAACTATCAAATTGCTGCCTGGAGGTGCCAATGGCTCTAGTTGATTATGTCTCTTGGCGACCTCGATTAAGTTATTTGGTGCCTGATTTTTTTCTAATAAATTTGATACACCGATGAGCGCTTTTTCTCTAGAAAATATTGATAGCACGGTTAATATGATCAACTGAATGTCTAAAAAAAATGTCTCTTTTTCAATGTAAAAAAGGCCCAGTCTACTTTTCCACGGCCTAATTAACTGATGATATGAGATGTCTGGATCTTCCTTATCCTCTAAAATTGCACCCTCATCAGCAAAAATAATAGATGAAAAATCTGTTATGCCTGGCTTAACACTTAGAAGATCTTGTTCAACTTTTGTATATAAATCTGTCTCTCTCTTAATGTTAGGTCTTGGGCCTACTAATGACATATCCCCAATAAAAACATTTATGAGTTGCGTCAATTCATCTAGTTTTAACTTTCTTATAAGTCTTCCAACGAAGGTTATCCTGTTGTCATCATTGCTTGTAGAATCAACACCAGTTAAATCTGCATTAACTACCATTGAACGAAGCTTAATCATTTTAAAAGCCTTACCGTTTCGTCCTACTCTCAGAGGTATATAAAATGGATTTTTAAAATCCTGTAGCCAAATTAAAAAGCAAAAAATGACTACTATTGGCATAGCAATTAATAAACCAAAAAAAGAAACAGTTAAATCTAAGACTCTTTTCAAAGCTTCTTAATCCCTATAAAAAGATCTAACCTTCTCGCAGATATAATCAACATCATTATCTGACAGGAATATATTCATCGGAAACATAATACATTTTTTAAAGAAGGTATCTGTATTAGGAAGTTTTTGGTCAAATCCAAGGTTTGTGTAGTGATGAATTGCCATACCACCCCATTGAATTAATGTCCCAATGCCATTTTCTGCAAGATATGACTTTAAATCATCTCTATTTTGAGCCACTAGCTCATAGTTTTGATATACATCGAAATGGTCACTATCCTCTGAAGGAGCAGGTGGTAAACTTAATTCATCTAAATCATGAAGTCTTTCTTGATACATTGAAGCAATCTCCCTTCTACGGAAAATAACGTCATTGTAGGATGAAAGCCTGAAGTCTAGGACTGCTGCTTGCAAATTATCTAGGCGGCTATTTCTTCCCCAGCTTAATACCTCTCCATCCTTTGATCTACCGTGTTCATGGAGCTGCCATATCCTTTCATAAATATTCTTATCATTACATATTGCTGCACCACCATCGCCTAAGCTACCAAGTACTTTTGCAGGGAAAAAACTAATGGCACCTGAGTTTCCAAAGGTTCCCGCGTGCTTACCCTTAAAAGTTGATCCAAGAGCTTGAGCAGAGTCTTCCACTACAAAAAGGTTCTTTTTTTTAGCAATTGCCATAATTGCATCCATATTACAAGTTCTTCCATTTAGCTGTGTTGGACTAATACCCACAGTTCTTGATGTAACAGCAGATTCAACTGCTAGTGGATCAATTAGATTGTCATCACCTATATCAACAGGCACTGGTATTCCACCAGCAGTAATAATTGCAGAAGCAGTTGCAAGCATAGTGTGAGAAGAAATGATAACCTCATCACCGGGTTTAAGATCTGCACACATCCAACCAAATTCTAGAGCATCAGTTGCATTACCAACACCAATTGCAAAGTTTGAACCAGTAAAATTTTCAAGACTTTTTTCAAAATTAGATAGTTCCTCTTGAAGTATGAATGCACCTTTTGAACCTACGGAATCAATAATTTCAATTAACTGATCTCTTTCATCTGTGAAGACTCTTGGGTAATCAAAAAACGGAACTTTCATTGCTGCTGATACATTTCAGCTAGATTATATCTGAATAAATTTTGTTGACAATTGTATGAACGTTAAAGTAATAATCTTCTTCGAGCTTAGCTGATGTAGGTGCTGGAGCAAAGGGAAGGTTAATCCTAGATGGCTTTTTTAAGAGGTTATCTGGGCTAACTTTTTCAACAATTGAAGCTATAATTTCCGAAGATAGTCCACATGGCCCCCAGCCTCCATCAACAACCAATAACCTGCCTGTTTTTTTTACTGAATTAACTATCTCGTCTACATTGAGCGGACTTATTACCCTAAGATCAAATAATTCAGCAGAAATATTTTTGTTTTGAATTTCAATTAATGCCTGAGTGCATAATCTAGTTGAATAGCTACTAGATACAATTGTGAGGTCATCACCAGATGATATTAGCTTTGGTTTAATATCTCTTAAATCATATTCAACAATATCTTCTAAGATTTCTTCCTGATCATAAAGCCATCTATCATCTATAAAAACTACAGGATCATCACACAAAACTGATGCAATAAGAAGATCCCTTGCATCAGATGGAGTACTGGGCATAACTACCCTCAATCCAGGAATATGCGCAAACCATGAATGAAGAGACTGTGAATGCTGTGCGCCCTGCTCGCCACCTCTATTAATAATTCCACGTATTGTTACCGATGGATGATCCTGGCCACCAAACATATGAGACCATTTAGCTGCTTGATTAACTATTGCATCTAAAGCATAAAGCATAAAATCAATTCTAGGATGAACAACAATGGGCCTCATACCATCTAGACTCGCCCCTACTGCAGCTCCAGTGCATGCCGACTCAGAAACAGGAGTATCAATAATCCTTTCAGTTCCAAATCTTTTATCTAGGTTTGTCATTGAATTACCAACATACCAAGGACTCCATAGACCTTGACCTATAACAAATACCTCAGGATATTTTTCAAGCAAGTATTCAAATCCCTCTAAAATAGCTTCGCCGTAATTTTTTTTATTTAATGCAGATTTCACTTTACTTAAGTACTCTTTTAAGGAGCTCCTCAGGTTTTGGATAAGGATCTTTCTCAGCCTGCTTCCACGATTTATTAATCCTTTTATCTATTTCTTCCTCAAGTTCTGAAATTTTATTTATTGAAATATAATTTAATTTGATCAATGCATCTTGAAGTTGTTTAATTGGGTCTCTAGATTTCCATGCGCTAATATCATTTTTTGATCTGTTAACTCCTACGTCCACATCTTCTCTCCAATCTACATGCCCGAACCATCTATACGTTATGAATTCAATAAAATAGGGCTTCATTGAGTTTCTAACATAATTAGTTGCAAACCTAGATACACGTAAAACGTCTCCAATATTATTTCCATCAACTACTGAGGATTTAATAAGATTTGCTTCTGCAAATCTTTCAGTAGATTTTGCAGGTTGTCGAAGACTTATATGCATATGGCTTGAAAAAAGATTGTTTTCTACTACAAATATAATTGGGAGATTAAAAGTAGATGCAAAATTAAGCGATTCATGAACTACTCCTTCTTCAACTGCTCCATCTCCCAAATATGCAACAGCTAATGAATCAGTTTTTTTCATTTTGCATGAAAGAGCGCATCCAAGAGCTAGAGGAACTGTTCCAGAAACAATAGGCACGCTTCCATAAAAACCACTACCCTTATCCCATAAATGCATTGACCCACCCATACCCTTTGAAAATCCTGTATCTTTTCCAAGCACTTCAGCAAACAACTTATGCTCATCAGGATTCATTGATAACAAGTGAGAGTGTGACCTGTGGGCTCCAAAAATTTTGTCATTGGCAGTTAATGACTCAGATAGGCCAGCAGCAATTGCTTCTTGCCCAACACCCAAATGTATCGGGCCACCAATCTTATTATTTTTCCTTTCAAGGGCAAGTCGTTGCTCAACTTTTCTTATATGAATCATTTTTTTTAAACAGCTTAATAAAGTATCTTTCTCAAGCGAATCTAGAACTAATTTAGAGCAATAATTTGGATTAGAAATTTCTTCAAATAGATTTGGCATGGTTTAAGTATGATGATCTATAAATACCCAATATTATAAAAAACAAAGTTCCTATGAATAAGGTTCTCGTCGCAAAAAGATTATAGATATTTGTAGAGTGTGCATACATAGAAATTATCGCAATATAAACACATAAACTTAATCTTTCATAGCTAAACTTTAAATTCATGTAGCATCCATCAAGAATTCTTAGCACTGGGGCTAATAATAACAACTCAAGAATACCAAGATAGGAAAGGTTTGCAAAAGCATACCCCATCATTCCAACATTAGCCCACGTCTCAGAAGTAGCACCAAACAAGTGTGCACCAACATCAAGAGCACTATTTGTTTCATTTATTGAATTATTCATCAAAGATGGAAATTGTTCTGCAAAAAATAGTTTTTCTCTAACATCATAATAATTAAAGTACTCAAAAGAGAGCCATGAAGGAACAATTAAAGATCTATAAAATCCAAAATGAGCAAATATGGTCGTCTCAATTAATAACATTTCTAAAATTGATAAAAAGATACAGCCAGCAAAAGCAATTGGAAGCGCATTTTCAATCCTAACGAATTTTATGGCTATGCAAAGATAAATTGTTAAAAGCAAAAAAATGAAAGTAAGCCTTCCACCACTAGACAAAAATAACCATGTCCAAATCAAGCATAAAAATACCGATAAAAGATATTTCTTATTCAAAATAGCCATTGAAAGCATAATGGGTAGAGCAAAATATATAGATGCACTTGAAATATATTCAATGAAAATACTTGAATTAAATTCTGATCTGACTGTGTAAACATTCATAAAATTTAATGCTGTTAGAGAGGGAACCCCATTCGCAAAAAGAACAACTAAAAATGAAACTACAATTAAAATTATTGGTATAAACCTTGTGAGAACAAGAACTATACCTGGTGAAGACGAAATTATTAGAGCTTTTTGAGTTAAGCTGCCCAATAAGATTAAAAAAAATACGCACCATAAATAAAAAACTAATGATTGATTTGCAAGGGCAAAATAAGAAGATAATGGGATCAAGAATAGAAAGATATATGTCATTATGAATATCTTGGAAGGCAAAATTCTTGACTTAAAAGAGATAGTAAATGGAATTATGGCAATCGAAACCAATGATACAATGTAGTTAAAAGTTGAAATATCCAATTCAATTCCATTGTATTCATGAGATGGGAAGATATTCACATAACACAGATCATATGCAAGCCTGTAGACTATTAAGGCTATTAGTAAACTTATTTGATTCATTGCTAATACAATTTAGGAATTTGATGAATCCTGGTAAGCGCATCATCTAAGCTAAAACCAATTACATTTGCGTACCATTCTAAAGTTTCCCATCTCGGAAGATTTTCCTCATGAACAAGGTTTAAAGCTTGATCCCTTGTAATCATGCCTTCTCTAATTTGGTTTGATCTAAATGTATCGTGCTCAGTAAATCCAGCAACAGTGTAGTAAATATAGTTATAGAATGCCGCAGTTCCATCGCCAACCCGCCATGAAGTCGATGTATCAGAAGATCCCTCCCAACCATAATCTTTCTTTAAAATATTTTCTACCTCATTTTCAATCCAAGGAATATAATGATATAGATAAATATAATCATCATTAAGCATATAACTAGAATAGTAAGCTTGGGCGGTATCAAGTATTGATGAATTAATATAGCTTCTGTTTTTAACAAATTCTAATCCATATTTAGTCAACAATCTTAATTTATCTCTTTTACTGAGTTGTGTTAATGTGCCACCCTTAGAATTATCTCTAATATCTGCAAAGCCAACTTTAAAGTCAGTCTCTTCTAGGGTATTACCTGCACAAAATATAAAGTTTTTTATTTCAAGCTGTGTCCTTAATTTATGTGCATGAAGATAGAATTGCTTATCCCCTGCCATAAAAAGCGGGATCATGAACAAGCTAGGTTTTTTAAGCCATGCAATAATATTTTTTCTTACATTTTCTCTCTTCTTTTTTATATCTGCAGAAATGAGTATGTGCTCTATACCTAATTCACCACACATTCTAAAAATATTTCTTCTAGCAAGATCAGTAACAAGACCCCAGTCATAAGTAAAAGCAATAGGGTTAAGATTTAATTCTTTTTTTAGGTAATGAAGTCCATAGCAACTATCTCTTCCGCCGCTCAATCCAACAATGCAATTCTGACCATGTGTATTTGGACTTTTGGGAAAATCTTTTACGAGTTCTTTTATTCTTTCATGATCTCTATGGCCCTGTGCTCTATGATTTTTACAATAGTTGCAGACTCCTGATGAATCAAACTCAATATATGGAAATGTATGTGGCAATAAGCATTTAGTACATCTCTTTAAAAGTTCATAATCTGGATAATCTCGATCAGAAATATCATAAACTGAATCAGGAATTATCTGCATTAAAGATTTTTGATTGCATACCTCTGAACTATCTTCTAAAGATCCATGGGTTATATCAAAAGAATTTGCATCGTTTAATCCAATGGAAAGGTATTTATTTGGATCTAATTTTTTGACTTCATAATCTTCAATGAAAGTATGAAATTTAGATAATTTATTTAAAACTTTCTTAAGAATAAAATTTTCTGAAGCAAAAATAAATAATCCTAAATTAGGAATTTTAGAATAATATATTGATCCATTATTTGTAGACAATGATAGATTGTTTGATGAATCCAAAAATGCACATGATGCGGATCCTGAAATAGCTGCGTAAGATTTTTTAAGTGCTAAATCAAATCCAAGTTCTTGATTATATTTTGATATGAGCTTAAAAAAAAATTCTGTATCAAGCTCAGATTCTAGATTTAATTTGAATTGCTGATTTAACTCATCAACATTTGCTATTATGCCATTATGAACGCCCACAAAACTATTAGTTTGAACAGGCTGATTATTTTTATTGAGCGAAGCCTTTCCATTAGTTGCAAGTCGTGAGTGACCAATGGCAATGAGTGGGAACTTTTTATTTGAATGAAGTATCCCATTTTTCAAGTTCAAATATTTTGCTTGATTAATAAGTTTCGAAGAGGGTAAAGCTGATTTAATAATTTTAGTTTCTTCATTGTATGAAATAGCTATGCCAGATGCCTCTTTCCCTCTTGACTCCGACTGTATAAGCAATGTCTCAAAAAGAGTAAATAATTCATGATAATCGACTTTAGCATCATCAGTGGCTGCTAAACCAAGTATTCCACACATAATTTTTATTGGATGTCTTTATTCTCTATATATCTTTTATTGTATTTTTTTACGAAGTTGATTTAAAACCAAGCTTCTTAATTGCAAAAATAGATATAAGGATTATACCAAAAATGTAGCATGATGCTGTTGCTATTGCTGCCCCAACAACACCATACAAATTGATTAATAAAATATTTAATATGATATTTATTAGGACCAAGATTGCTGATTGTATTGACTGCAATTCAGGATAGCCTGATAGGGTTAGTATTAGTTCAAATGGAATAAAGGGGCTTACCAAGGTTATAGAAAATAGTAAAATAAATAAAATCATCATATTATCAATATAATCTGATGCTTCAGGTAAATATAATATTAATAGATATACCGTAAGTGAGATAAGAATTGATATTGTTATTGCAATTGGATAAATAATTAGAATATTTCTTAATATTAATTTTTTTATTTCAGAAAATAAGCCCTCGGTCATATATCTTGTAATCCTTGGATTTAAGATATTCTTTATTACAGTAAATAAGTTATAGAACCCTTCAGATATTAATGAAAATAGGGAGTAAACTCCAACTAAAGAATCTGAAACAAATGAACCTAGAATTAACACATCAATTCTTGTGTTAAGTTCAATGAATAAACCACTAAACATTGCTTTAAAACCGAACCTAATCCTCTCTGATATTTCACTAATTGATGCAAATTTTATTATGTAGATTTTAAGTTTCTTTATATTTATAAGGCAGAATGTTGCAACAATGATCTCCGAAAAAATAAATATCAATGAGATCCATTTGAAGGGAGTGGACATTGAAATTAAAACACATAGAGCAAGTGTTAAAGAAATATATCTAACGATATTCCCTATAGCAAAAATCTTAAATAATGACCTGCCATTAAGGAAAGAAAGAAAAAATTTATTTATGCCGAATAGAAAAACAGCTGGGCACAAAACCTTAATTGAAAAGCTAATTTGATCACTTTCAAACAAATGCTCAAGAAAATCACTTAATAGGAAGAGCAGTATTGAGAAGGATATGCTTGTTAAGAGAACAGCAAAAAAGTTTGAGGAATAAACAGATTGAAGTTCCGCATTTCTTTTTATGGATGCAGAATCTTTAAGTGCAGAATAATGAATTCCAAAAGAAGAAAACTGTGATGTAACAACAAAAATTGCATAGAGTATTGCAAACCTTCCTAGCCCTGAACTGCCATAAAAATAGGCTATAAGTAAATTTATTAACAAGCCAAAAATTGTTAATGATGCAAATGCTCCATAATTCCATAGATAATCCTTTGGATTTGCGGTAATGTTGTTTTCAGACACCTAAGTTTTTTTTACCCACCTAGCGGCAAAAAATAGTTTTGGGAAAAATGGAATTTTAGATAATATAAACTCTGTCATTAACAAGGGTTTAAATAAAAATCTCTTCAATTTATAAGATAGATTGAAAATGCCTGACTGATCAATTAATAAATAAGCTATATTTCCGCCCAAGAAAAATTTTTCTTCTCTAAATCCGTATTTATCTAAAAAAGGTTTCATAGTTTTTTTATATGATATAGCGCCTTCATCATCTCCAAAACGATTATCTAGCTTGTACCATATATTTCTGAACGCATTTAATATCGTGTCTGCATTTGGCTCTACAAAACAAAAGCTACCCCCAGGCTTTAGTATTCTTGAGATCTCGGCAATTGTTTCATCCAAGTTAGGTAATATGTGATGCAGTCCACCACCAATATAGATTACATCAAATGAAGAGGGTTGGAATTTAGTATGATGGATGCTTGCTACCTGACAATTTAATTTCCAAACTTTATTGTATAACCTAGCGCACTCATCAGATATATCAAGGCCAAATACATCAGAATTCCTTTTAATAAAATAACTTGTATCGACCCCTGGACCACACATAGCGTCTAAAAGTAGTTTATTTTCAAGGTCTATGTCAAGAATACTGTCCCTATAGGCTTTATCTCTATAAAGTTGATTTAAGTCAGATCCATGACTTTGCATGTAAGTTTCTGCTTTATCATTATAAAGTTCTCTTTGATCTTTGAGATGTTTGGTCATTTATTTAGTGATTTATTTTCATCCATATCTAACCACATACCTATGAGGCCAGAAAAAATACCTAGTGACAATGACACATAAAACAGCAGTAGTGTGGTTTGTGGAAAAAATCCTGTTGATGAATATATGTAAATAAACCTTACAAGGAGTGGGAAGGAAATAAAGAATATTTGTAATAAACTAAAGATATAAAAAAGAAATAATGGATGAAAATCTCGAATTAAATATTTGTTGATTAGCCTTTTTAATGTCAATCTCAATAATAGAAGGCTAACATTAAAAATATAGCTTATTAGCTTTATTTTGCTTTTTTCTTCGCCATAAACTGGCTCCACTTCAACATCCTTAACTACAAAATTTGATAGGTTTAACATATTTAGAATGTGTGCATTATATCCATACCCCTTAATCATAGTTTCTATAGGTATTATATTTATTGCTTTTTTGGTAATTGCTGTATACCCACATTGAGGGTCAATTAATTTCCAATAACCTGTTGCAATCTTTGTTAATAATGTCAAGACTCCATTTCCGATATATCTGTATAGAGGCATGCGTCCTTTAACATCATCCCTTAACAACCTATTACCCTTAACATAATCAACTTCGCCCGCAATAATTGGATCCAATAGTCTAGGCAAATCTTTTGGTGACATTTGATTATCACCCGCCATGACAACACAAATATCAGTTTCTGTTTTTCTAAAAGCAAGATAGCCGTCTATAAGCGATTGTCCTAATCCTTTATTAGATTCGTGATCAATAGATTGTATTCTGGAATCAGAGAGTTTAATTTCATTAATAAACGATGGCATGTTGTCTGTACTGCCATCATCAATAATTATTATCTTGTCTACCCATTCAGGTATACCGGCTATCGTTTTTGGAAGCAATAATTCTTCATTGAGAGCAGGCACAATTACACAAATTTTTTTTCCCTTGTACATAGATTAATTTTTAAGATTATTTATCCAGTTTTTACTCCATGCAAGAGTCTGATTGAGACCGTCCTCAAAGCTTGTATTCCATTTAAATCCAAGATCCTTTAAATTTTCATTAGAAACATCAAAGTGTTTGATATCTCCAGGTTTCCAATCTTCAAATTCAATTGGGTGATTTGGCTTCCCCAATAGTGACGATACTTGTTTGGCTAAATCAAGAATAGAAACAGAAATTCCAGATGCACAATTATATACGTTGCCAATCATTTTTTTATTATCTATAGCAAAAGTGTTTATGTCGACTACATCTTTGACAAATGTAAATGATCTAATTTGAGATCCATCACCAAAAATAATAATTGGTTTATTTTCGAGAACTCGTCTTGCAAAAATGCTTGCAACGCCTCCAACATCGCTGTTTTCTTGCCTTGGGCCATAAACATGATAATACCTAAGAATAGTAGTATTTAGTCCCCAAAGTTTATTAAAAACATTTACATACCTCTCAGCAGCTAATTTACTAACTCCATAGTATGAACTAGGAATTGTTTGATGATCTTCATCTGTAGGAAAATATTTTGCTTCGCCATAAACAGACCCTGTTGATGCGTGAATAAATTTTTCTACATCATGTTTTCGTGAAAGTTGGAGTAGATTTAGTGTTCCTCCTGCATTTACCTCAAGATCTTTTAGCGGATCTTCAAGACAGACCGTCATCTTTGAAACAGCCTGATGAAAAACAATATCAATTCCTTCATCAAATATCTCTTTTAAGATAACCTCATCGCAGACATCTCCCTTAATTTCCTCTAAATTCCCTGAGGAATTTGCATCAGTAAGGTTATCGGATTTTCCAGAAACATAGTTATCTAAACTATATACAAAGAAGTCTTTCTGAATTAACGAGTCCACAAGATGACTTCCAACAAAACCTGCTCCACCAGTAACGAGTGCCTTTTTTTTCATATATCTTGCCGTTTCAATAATCTGCTATATAGTTCGCCCATTGATAGTGCCAGGAAAGGTATTATGATCGGTAATATAGGCACTGTATACCTTGCAAGAGCATTTTTTGCAATAAATACTAGCACGCCAATAAAAATAACTAAGGAGAATGTAGATAGAATCGTGCCCAGCTTATTTGCTTTAAAGCCAAATACGAATCCAATACCAATTAAGACTAAAAAAGGTATCTGCATAATAAAGATATATCTGTCAAGCAAACCAGAAGATGTTGAAAACCAAATAGTTATAAACCTAGTTAAATTTTCAATAATGCTCTCCAAGGTACCAAAGATTGAAATTATTTTCCTATAGATAACTTCAAATAAACTAGACTGAATGGATCCATCAATATCTTGATAGGAATAAAAAACTATAGAACTTATGGGAATAAACTGATCAAATACTAAATAGTTTCTAAAAATCCATGGAAGTACGGTAATACTTAAACCAATCAAAAAAAGTGAAGGTTCCTTTATTAGATTTTTAAATCCATAAATTATAAATACGTAAAAAGGTAAAAATAATGGTAGTGTATTTGGCCTAACTAATGAAGATAATCCAAGTAAAACACCACCCAAGAAAAGTGCAAACAGAATGTTTCTCTTATTTTCATTTTTTGTCAGGTTATCACTATGTGCTTTTAAGATTAATAATATAGAAGCAGCTGTTAAAAATGTACAAAGTGTCTCAGATACTAATAAGCCTGTTTGATAAAATGTAAAGGGATAAATTGCGTAAATAAACATTGAAATCTTGCCTATTCTGTCTCCAAATAAATACTTACCTATAAGCCCGGCAATCAAACATGTGATAACGTCCAATATGATTTGGATTACTCTCAAAATGACTAAATTTATTCCAAAAAAATAATATATAACAGCAATAAAAAAAGAGTATCCAGGGCCGACATATGCTGTTAAATTTCCATCTTGATCAACGAAACCTTCGCCTGATAATATTCCTCTAGCTCCAGGATCATAAACTTGATTGAAATCAGGTGAAACTATATTCCCAATATCAGATGTGCTTGTATGAGTATTTAGCAGCCAGTTCGCGCTTCCTAATGCATTTGGAAAATATGGAGCTAACAAAAATAACCATACAATCCTCAATATGAACGCAAATAAAATTATAAATCCATATTGTTTCAATCTATTGTCCTTAATCTTAAATTAGCCTGATTCTTCCAAAAATCGCTATGATACTACTTAAACCCATTAGTAAAATCGCAGACGGAAAAATATACTCAACTAATGATGACATATCAAGAATATACTTTAAGAATATTGCACCAAAAATGATCAGGGCTGATGATATTGAAGTAATAATTAAATTTACAGGTGAATCATATATTGCGTCAATAATGGCTCTATTTAAAGAATAAATTAAAAATCCGGGCAAAGCCAATACTATAAGAGAGACTTGAAATAGGTATTCTTGGGAAACCTGTCCAAAAATAATTAATAAAATTTTGTTGCCAATTAACAAATAAATAATTTGAACTAACAATGAGAAGATGATTATAAGGAATATTACTTTAGCAAGGCTCTTTAATGCGAAACCTTTATCACCAGAGACTATACTTCTACTCATTTCTGGGAGTGCAATTGTTGTCATGGGGAAAATGAGCTGAACAAAAATAGTTAAAATCATCAACGCAAATGACCAAGCTCCAAAATAAATTTCATCATTTACATTTAAGATTATTCTCCCTATAAAAATAGGAGACCAAATTATAAAGTTAAAAGCAAGATCTGCTAGAAATCTATGGAAACCTGAACGAAATAGATAATTAGAACTTGCAAAACTTAGTCTCGGATAATAAATTTTTTTAAGCGAAATAATTAAAAAGAATATAATGAAACCCGACATTAAATATAAATTAATCATTAAAAAAGATATAAAGCTATTACAAAATATGGATGCAATAAAAGGAGCAAAGCCCAGGTTAAGAAAATTTGAAAGAGTAGCTATAAAATATCTTCCTTGCCCTCTAAGGATTGAGAAAATTATTGCGTTTAAGCCAAGACAGAATAACCATATAAGCATTAATGCATTATTTCCGCTAAAAAAATCTCTAAAAGATTCACTGAAAATAAAGAAAAATAGTAATGTTGAAAATGAACATAATGAAAGTAAGAGTCCTCCATTAATAATCGAATTTATTGATTGATTCCCTCTTTTGTAAGAGGCATTTAAAATTGCAATCTCCTTAACAAGTGTTGTTCCAAGGCCAAGCAGGACAAGTGGCACTAAGAATGCCGCATCTCTTCTGAATGTTAAAAGCAATGAATAATCCAAATTACTCAAGTTCCTTGCTGCTAATGCCATGCTTGCAAGAATTAAGATGCCAGCAAAACCTTCCAAGGTAAGTAATAAAATATATTGCTTAGTTAGTTTAGAATTATCCAAATTCTCTCAATAGAATGTTAATTATTTCTTTGCATGAATTTCCATTACCATACGGCATAAAATCATCCGAGAATACAATATTTTCATTGAAGATATCTTCAGCTATATTTAATAGTGATACTTTTGAATTTGGTATATAGAGTCTATTATGGCCAAATTTTGTTGTTTCAGTCCATTCAGTCTCAGCTCTTAATGTAATGCAAGGAGTCTTTGCAAAAAAACATTCTTTTTGGAGTCCGCCTGAATCAGTTAACACAAAATCTGCACTCTTCAAAAGGCCTTGCATTTCTAGATAACCAAGCGGCTCTATAACGTTAAGAAACTCATGATTCATAGGGATATCAAACTCTTCCATAATTTTTTTCATTCTTGGATGAATGGGCCAAATAATATTTATCTTATTATTTAATAGAAGTTTAATTTGGGCAAAAAGGTTCTCAACAGTTTCTTTTGAGAATGTGCTTTCCTGCCTATGTATTGTTAAAACGGCAAAAGGTCTACCTAAGCTTTTATAATGTTTATTATTCAATATAAAGTTGGGTTCCATAATTTTATATAAATCAAACATTACATCACCAACATTATGAATTTGTTGCATTTTTTTTCCGTCTTGAATTGGATTTGGATAGCCTTCTTCCTGCAAGTTATTAATTGCAGTTTGGGAGGGGCAAAAAAGATAAGTAGATAGCCTATCAGATACTATTCTATTAATTTCTTCTGGCATAAGTAAGTTGTTTGACCTCAATCCAGCCTCTACATGTATTATTGGTACGTGCATTTTTGATGCACTAATTACTGCAGCAAGTGTAGAGTTTGTGTCACCATAAACTAAGACCGCATCTGGAGCCTCATTAATGACGATCTTCTCTAAATCAGTCATAATTAAAGCCGTCATTTGAGCATGTGACTTTTTTCCTGCATCAAGGTTATATTTAGGAACAGGTATTTTAAGTTGATCAAAGAATATATCTGACATCTCGGGGTCAAAATGTTGATCGGTATTTATGATTATTTCATCTATTTTATTATCTTCCGAATTAATTTCACCAATAGCCCTGCTAAATACAGCAGCCTTGATAAATTGAGGTCTTGCACCAACAACGGTTAGAATTTTCATCTATATGAATCTTTATTTTTTTGTATTAATTTTTTGCCAATAAAGACAAACTTAAAAGAAAGAAAGTTTAAATATGATATTTTGTCGACTCTTCTTGATAATGAGATAAATTTTTCTTTGCTCATAAATCTACTTAATATTGGTTCGATCCACGAAATAATACCAAAAAACTGAACTTCACTACTTTCAAAGTATTTAGAAAATTGATTTAAGTCATTTATATTCCACATGTTGACTAACGTCATTTTTGATCTGTTACGCAATAGATATCTGATAAATCTATTAAACTTATAAATAGGCGAATTGTTTAAACTATCAACAGCCATAAAACAACCACCATCCTTAAGAATTCTTAAAATCTCATTTTTTACGAGGATTTTTTTACCATAGCTTAAGGATCCAGCATTCACAATAAAATCAAAATGATTATCAGGAAAAGGCATTCTCTCAATATCTCCTTCATGCGTAGTTAAATTCTTATATGATTTATTCTTTTTCTGGTTTATTTTGTTAGAAATTTTTGAAATATCTAAGCAATGTACATCTGAACCTGATTCAAGCAATAATCTAGTAAATCTCCCATCTCCAGATCCAAGCTCCAAACAATTTGTTCCTGGTGAAAGCATTGCTCTAACAGAATCTTCGTAAAGCATATAAGGATCACGAAGAGATTCCTTTACAGTATCTTGACCAAAGTAATTTTTATTATTTGTATCTACATCTAGTAATTTAATTTTCTTATGAGCAATTTTATCGTATCTATTTTTCTCAATGTCTTTGTCTGAAATCTTGCTCATAATATTTTTTTTAACTCATATTCAGCATTTTGGTTTAAAAAATCTGATGTAAATTTTTTATTAAATAATCTTAGTGCTGCATGTTGTGCATCTAGTAGCCTCATAGGATTACAATATTGGGATATTGCGGATATAAGACTTTGTACATCGTCATGCTTGTAAGTTAGACCACACTTATATTTTGATAAAATTTCTGGTAGCTCATCTTGAATACTAGAAATTATTGCTAATCCTCCTGACATATACTCGAAAGGCTTATTAGGCATTGCGAAGAGCTCATTCTCAGAATAAGGTGCCAAGCCAATTGAGGACATTGCCATACATGCCTCAATTTCGGGAGCATTAATCCAGCCTGTATAAATTATGTTATCTAAATCTTTAGAAATATTTTTATAGTAGTTTAATGATGATCCGTCCCCTGCAATTATGAACTTAATTTTCTTATTAGATCTCTTAAATTCTTTTGCTGCCTCTATGACTGTACCTAGATTAAAAAACTTTCCAACTGTACCAACAAAAAAAATATTTAAATCATTTGGATCTATCCCCTTTTGTTTGAAATTATTAATTGCTTTATTAACAAGCGAGGAGTTTTCATTTAATTTTTCATAACCTAAATAATAGACATAGCTCAAAATATCCTGCCTATTCCTTACGAAGGACTTGCCATAAGCTAAGTAAGATTTGCTACAGCCCCATATTGCATTTGCGTTCTCACAAATAAACCTCATTTTGAGGGTTAAATTCCATAAAAGAATTTTAATCAATGGTCTAACATATACCGGAAATAAATTAAATATTGCCTCAGGCCAACGATCAACTATGTCTATTACATAAGGTATTTCTTCTTTTTTACAGAATTTTGAAGCTGCAAATGCAGCAGATATTGTTGGAACTGGTAAATAAAATAAGTCATAGCCTGGATCATTTTTAAGTTTAGATATTAGCTTTCTACTGAAATCTTTTTCATGGAGATATCTCTTAAAAGAAACATTTTTTTTATAGCCAGTTCCATGTATGTAATTAATCTTAATTCCATTCCAGTCCTGATGATAATCATCTTTTGTAAGAAATTTTTTGCTAGCGTGACTAAAATTTGATGTCCAAAAAACTACTTCATGGCCCTTTGATGCTAAAAACTTTGCAAACTTCAGAGATCTGTGAAAACGAACGTTTTCCTCAAGCGGTACAGGCTCTCCTATTTCAATAATACCGATGCGCATTTAAGAGATAACTTTGGAGTAGAAATTTATTAATTTTTTTTCTTCTGATTCCCATGAGTAGTTATTTTGTACAAAGTTTCTACCATTCTCTCCAAGAGACTTCAATCTGTTAGCATTAGCAATGAAGTGTTTAATTCCATTTTTAATAGATTGGATATCTTTAGGATCAGAATAATATATAAAATCAGCATTCAAAAAAAGGGTTTTCCAATGCTCAAAATTAGAACAAAGGACAGGCAATCCCGCAGATAAGTAATCAAAAAGTTTGTTTGGTTGTGCTTTTAAGTGACTTTCAATTGGATGATAAGTCACGATTCCAATAGATGATTTAGTGAATAGTTTTTTCATTTCATCTCTTGATAATTGGCCATGATACTTAACACATTCCCATCCAGCTTTACTTTTTAAATACTTTTCATAACTTGGATCTGAAAATGTACCTCCAAGCTCTAGGATTACGTTATTATTAAATGAAGTTAATGAATTAACAATTTCAGTCAGCCCTCTTTCCTCAGCAATTGCTCCTACATAACAAATTACTAAGGGTCCATGGATCTTATTTTTGCATGGAATTCCTGAAAATTCATTTGATAATGGGTAGTTATTAACAACTATAGAATTCTCAGAACTTTTTTTCATTCTCTCATTAATGCTTGGCGTTGCAGACACTACTCCACTCATGCCCTCAATTATTTTGTCTTCTAATAAACCAAATATTCGTCCAGTAATTCTTTTTAAGAAATCTGGAATCCATTCTCTTGATAAAATATCAATTCTATAGTCTTCATGTGCATCATAAATCACTTTATTTCCGCTTTTATTTAAAGCCCAAGACATAATAAGTAATTCTGGATCATGGATATGAATAAGTGTGGGTGACAATTTATTTAAAAATTTATAAGCCCGAAATTGCTTTAATATAAATCGTGAAAATCTGTTCTTAGGTAAACCAAAATCAACTATAAAAATATTACCTTTCATTGAATTACCTAAACCGTCAGCAACCAAAAAATATATCTCCTCATTTGGAAATTTCTTAGAGATAGATTTAATTTCTTTTAAGAAAATTCTTGTATCATTCCGAGGATGGACTGTTGATACATGAGCAATCATAAAATTTTAAGAAAAATCTGAAGGCAGATTTAATAACTCATAAATTATTTTATCTTGATCTTTTGTATCTAGATATGGACTAAAAGGAAGGCTCAATACTCTTTTAGAAATTTCTGATGATATTGGTGTGCATCCCTCGCAACAAAAATTTTTATAAGCAGGTTGCTCATTTAATGGAACAGGGTAATGAACAGCTGTGGGTATTTCTCTAGATTTAAGATATTTCACAACATCTTCCCTATGATCTATTTGAATAGTAAATTGTCCAAATACCGATTTGTTATGATCAAGAATTTTAGGTAAAACTATATTTAATTTGTTAGAATTCTCCAATCCGGTACTCAATAATTCAATATACCGCTTTGCTAAACTATTTCTTAATATAATTTCTTCATCAAATATTTTAAGCTTCTCTAACAAGACTGCTGCTTGCATTGTATCTAATCTTCCGTTAACTCCTATTCTTGGATGATGATATCTCCTGTCTTGTCCATGGGCTCTAATTTCCCTTAGTATTTTTGCCAAGTGATCGTCGTTAGTAAAAAGGGCTCCTCCATCTCCATAGCAACCCAAGGGCTTGCTTGGAAAAAAACTGGTACTTCCTATAGTTGATAATGAGCATGAACGTTTGCCTTTATATGTTGCTCCAAAGCTTTGTGCAGCATCTTCAATTACAGGTATTTTATATTTTTCAGCAAGCTGGTTAATCTCATCAAAATCAGGACATTGACCATAAAGGCTGACTGGTATTATGGCTTTTGTTTTTTTGGAAATCTTTTCTTCAATAAGACGATGATCAATATTGTAGGTTTCTGAATCAATATCAACAAAAACTGGTTTTGCACCAAGCAAAGCAATTACCTCTACTGTTGATATAAAGGTAAATGGTGTAGTTATAACTTCATCATCAATGCCTATATCAAGAGCCATTAGAGACATGAGCAAAGTATCCGTGCCACTACTTGCAGCAATACAATGCTTAACCCCTGTAAACTCTGAGAGCTCTTTTTCTAATCTTGAGACTTCCGGTCCTAGGATATATTGACCATGATCAAGAACATTTTTAATACTGCTTTCGATATCATCTTTAATCAAATTATATTGGGCTTTTAAATCCATAAATTTAACTTGCATAATCTAACACCCTCATTGAACCATCCTTTAAAATATATTTATCTCCCGAAATATTGCATATATATTCTCCCTCACCATTCAGAGATAGTGGTATTTTCTCTCCAATCTTGCTTATCCATCCTAATTGTCTTGCAGGCACACCTACCATTAAAGCAAAATCTTTTACATTCTTGTTAATAAGCGCGCCAGCTCCAACAAATGCGTAATTGCCAATTGTTACCCCGCAAACAATGGTGCAGTTTGCACCCAAGGAAGCACCTTTTTTTATAAGAGTTGGCCTGTATTCATCTTTTCTTTCTACAAAAGATCTTGGATTATAGACATTTGTGAAAACCATACTAGGCCCACAAAAAACACCCTCCTCTAGTGTTACACCCTCATAAACACTTACATTATTCTGAATTTTACAGCCATCTCCAACAGTTACGTTATTTGCAATATAAACATTTTGTCCAATTGATACGCCAGATCCAATTTTAGATTTTTCAGATATATGAGAAAAATGCCATATTTTTGTATCATTCCCAATCTCTGCTCCATCATCAATATAGGAGCTTTCGTGAAAGAAGCTACTCATTAACTTCCTCTAAATTAATCTTTTCCATTGATCCATTTTCAATTGATTTATATGCAGCATCAAGTATTTTAAGGGACTTTAAGCCCTGGTTTCCATCACTTATTGGCTCATCATTTTCATTGAGAGCATCATAAACGTTAAGGTAATATTTTTCGTGACCTGAAGTGTTTTTTTTATCTTTGCTCATCACGTTATTTATCATGAAATGGTCATATTCCTTTTGATCATCAAATTTCCAAGTTTCAACAATATTTGCAGATGGGCCAGTTATTTTTACAGATCCTTTCTCACCTAAAATAGTTATGCTTGATTCTAAGTTCTGAGGATACGTAAGCATTGTCACGCTCATGCCGGCGATTGCACCAGAGCTGCAATCGAAATTCAATACTGCAGTATCTTCCATTTCAATATCTCGATGAGTCTTTGCAAATGCAGATACAGTTTTAACAGGGCCTAAAAGCCAATAGAGCAAGTCTATATAATGACTAGCTTGATTCATTAATGCTCCCCCATCCATATCCCTGGTTCCTCTCCAACCTCCGCTTTCATTGTAATAAGACTGTGGTCGAGTCCAAAATACATTTATTTGTGAAATATATACCTTTCCAAATCTTTTATCTTGAATGGCTTTTTTTAATTGCTGAAATGTGGGATTCAGTCTCAATTGCTTTACTACAAAAAGTTTTACATTATTTTCAGAACAACTTCTTACCATTTGAAGACCATCATATAAATTTGTAGCCATTGGTTTTTCGGTAATAACGTTTATATTTTTTTTAGCTGCTAATTTTGTTTGAGCAGGATGAATTCCACTAGGCGTACAAATTGTTACTAGATCTAGTTCTTCTTTTGATATCATTTCTTCAAAATCTGTATAACACTTTACCTTGTATGATTTAGAAATATTATTAAGATTTTCCTGACTTATGTCACATACCGCTATAAGCTGAAAAAAATCTTTTAAAGTTGAAATTGCCTCTAAGTGATTCTTTGAAATCTTGCCGCAACCAGAAATAGCAATTTTAATTTTCTTTTCTTTACTAAATTTTAGAGTCATTTTTTTAAAGCCTGAAAACTTTAAATCCAAGTGCCTCAGCCTCTTTTTTATCTTTTAGGCTTTTAATATCTCCTAGAACTGCACCCTCTTTACAAAATCCTGCTAATTTTTCTAATGACATGGAGGCGTAAAAATCATGTTTAACAGCTATGATAATTGAGTCTAAGTTTGTAAATTCATTTAAATCAGAAAGTTCAAGGTTTAATTCAGATTTTACTTCCTCTTTATCAGCAACTGGGTCGTGAATACACACGTTTATATTCCAACTCTTAAGCTCATGAATAAGATCGATAATTTTGGAATTTCTAATGTCGGGACAGTTTTCTTTGAATGTAATTCCCAAGACACCTATTCTAGAATTATAAACATTTATTCCGCTTGTAATCATCATCTTAACAATTGACCTAGCGGAGTATTTGGCCATGTTATCATTAATCCTTCTTCCAGCTAGAATGACTTGTGGATTATATCCAACCATTTCAGCTTTGTGCGTTAAATAATAGGGATCTACACCAATGCAATGCCCTCCAACCATGCCAGGCCTGTAAGGTAGAAAATTCCATTTTGTCCCAGCCGCTTTTAAAACAGATTCCGTATCAATATCCAGCCTTTCAAAAATCAAAGATAGCTCATTCACAAATGCAATATTTAAATCTCTTTGGCAGTTTTCAATAACTTTTGCTGCCTCTGCAACCTTGATTGTTTCAGCCTCCCAAATCCCCGCCTCGATAATTGAGGAATATAATTCTGAAATCTTTTGTAGGGTTTTTTCATTACAGCCGCTTACAATCTTAGTGATTTTATTAAGGGTGTGAATTTTGTCACCAGGATTAATTCTTTCAGGGCTATATCCACAACCAAAATCTGTATCAAATCTCAAAGAACTTTCGTGCTCTAAAATAGGAATACATATTTCCTCTGTTGCACCTGGATAAACAGTAGATTCATATATAACAATGTTACCTTTTGAGAGCTTTGAACCCACAAGTCTGCTAGCCTCTTGAAGTGGTTTGAGGTTGGGCCTATTTGATTTATCAATGGGTGTTGGTACAGTAATAATAAAAATATCAATTTCATTAAGATCATCATGGTTGCTTGAAAAAGTTAGATATTTAGAGGATTTAATCTTATCTAAACTGCATTCATTAGTTGAATCAATTCCATTAGATAAATCAGAGATTCTTTTTTTGTTAATATCGTAACCAAGGGTGCTATATTTACTCCCAAAGCATACAGCTAAAGGAAGTCCTACATATCCAAGCCCTATTATTGCAATTCTTGGTTTCATGTTTAGATTTAATTTTTTTCTTTTCTGAATATAAATGTGCAAATAGCTCCCAAGAAAAATCCTAAAATAGTTCCAAAGACAACGATTAGGGATCTCCTTGGTTTAAATTTAAGGTCATTTACATAGGGTGGATCAATTACAGAGAACAAATACTCAGGAGAGGATTTAGCAAGCATAATGGTTTGAATTTGACTTTGTACAAGATTTGAAAGCACATATCTAATTTCTGTGATGTTTGTACCTGCTATTTCTTTATTAAGAAATTCAATTGAGAGATCAGCTTTCGTAACATCTTTATTCACTGAAAGAGAATTAATTTTAGTTATTACAGTATCAAGGATTTCTTTTGAAAAGTATGGGGAGTGATGTTGAAAAGATACCTTTAAAATACCTGTTTTTTTTTCTGTTTCAACATCAAATGAATCTTTAAATTTTCTATAGCCTATGAGTTTAGATACTTTTGATGCATCCTTCCATACACGTGATTCAGGATCATAAATACTCTCATCAAAAAGTATTACGTTATTTTTAGGATCCCAACCTTTTGAAGCTATTAGCTCTGGTAGTATGTCCCGTTCAGAAAGGATTTCTTCAAAAAAGATTAGTGAGGTCATTCTTGCAATGCCTTGATCAGTCTTTGAAGCCTCTCCTTGACCAATTTCTATGCCAGCTAATCCAGCTAATCCTGTTAGGCTATTCATCGGATTGGAGGATCCACCTGTCTCAAACTCCTCAGCAGGAGCCAAGGACGCTTCTGCCTTATAAATATTAGGTAGCAATAATGAGTAAATTACTGATGCTAATGCAAATACAACTACAAAGTAGGATATAAATAGTTTATTTCTAAATATTATTGCAAAGACTAATTTTAGGTCAATAAGGTCAGGATTTTGCTGGTAACCTAATTGCTCACCTTTAAAGGAATTATTGTTCATGGTTTTTTAGTTTAAATTTCAGTATATTTTAACATGCTCTCAAATAGCACTTTTAATTGGAGGCTGAAGCCGGAATCGAACCGGCGTAAACGGCTTTGCAGGCCGCTGCATAACCACTCTGCCATCCAGCCAAAAAACACATTATATACAGTGTATTTAAAAAAAATACTTATTTTGATTTCAAAGCGTTGCTTGTGTAATTTATGCTTGTTTTAAGGGAAACAAGCAGGCTCAAAAAGAAGATAAACGAAGATAAAAAAATTCCGAGACTATAACCACCATTAAATGAATAAAAATAGGAGCCAATAGCAATAAACTGCAACGTTGTTTTAACTTTTGCAAGATTGCTGACATCTGATGTAGCCTGAATTTGATTTATTGCGGTATATTCTCTAAGCCCAGAAACCCAAAATTCTCTAATCAAAGTTAGCACCCCAATTAAGCCAATAAAATAATCACTTGTAATTAAGATTATTGCTATAACTGTGGAACAAAGAAGGATCTTATCTGCGATTGGATCTAAAAGTTTTCCAAATGAAGATTCATGATTAAATTTTCTTGCAAGATAGCCATCAAAAAAATCTGAAATTGCAGATAGAACGAAGAGGGTAAGAGATACTAAATACATCTCAAAAAAAACAGATAAAACAAAGATTAATGGGCCAAAAATTATTCTAGATAAGGTAAGAAACATTATAAAATTTTTCATGATAACTTTAGCTTCTTAATCTCATTAGCAATTCGCTTGTCAACTCCTTTAATTTTTTCCAAAACACTTGTATCAGCGCTCAGAATAACATCAATAGATTTAAATTTATTAAAAAGTCTTTCTTTGGTTCTTGGTCCAATACCTTTAATTGAGTCTAATACGGAAACTTTCATATCTTTATTTTTTGCAACCCTGTTAGCCGTTATTGCAAATCTATGGGCCTCATCTCTTGACCTTATTAAAAGGTTAAATAGTTTGCTATTTTTATCTATGGATTCTTGACCCTTTAATGAGTAAATACTCTCTGTAAGCGCTTTTCTTTGTGAGCCCTTCTCGACTGCCAATACTAATATGTCATGGTCTAAAATCACTGAAGTAATTGCATTGAGCTGTGATTTCCCGCCATCAACTAATAATATATTTGGTTTTTCAGCTTTATTTTCCAACCTCTTTTGGATTGCAAATTTTATTGATTCTAGATCATTTCCACCTAATTTTTTAGGCAAATTATATGCCCGATATAGCTCTTTATCAGCCCCATTGATATTAAATCTTATAATTCCGGCCTTTGGATTACTGCCAGAATGATGGCTAACGTCGATACAATCTAAGGTTGGATTAGTAATATTTAATTTAAACTTTTTAAGTAACTCATCAAAACCTCGCTTCATTGGAGGTTCTTTGTTTTCGGAGTTAAGCAGCATTTGTTTTGAATTTAACTTTGCTAGATCTAAAAAACTTTTACTGCCTTTAGGAGCTTTTACAAAAATATGTACTTTCTTGTTAAATGTCTTTTCAAGTGCATCTTGAAGTATTTTTCGTTCTGAGATTTTATTTGCAATAAGTATTTTGCTTGGAATCTGGCTTTTATGTAGATAGTTATGAAAAATTGCGCGCCTAAAAACACTATCCATTTCAGATGATGTATCAGTTTCAAGTAAGTAGGTTTTAGTAGATCTTACTTTGCCATCTCTAACAGAAATTTTTGCAAGACCTGTTCTATTTCCAAAAGAGCCATGCCAAATATCAATATCTAAAGGATAAATATTAATTGATGTCTCATCTTCAAGCGAAATAATGCTCTCAAGCCTTTTCTTATATCTATCAGCCTCTTCAAACTGAAGTTGCTTAGAGTGCCATAGCATTTTTTCTTTTAAAGCTTTTTTTATGTATTTTTTTTCGCTCGTTAAATATCGTTGTGCTGAGGATATGTCTTCAGCATAATCAGACTTACTTATAAGGTCTACGCATGGCGCACTGCAGCGCTTCATTTGATACTCAATGCAAGGTCTAGATCGATTGCTAAAAGTACTATTTGAACAATTACGAAGTCTAAAAATTTTTTGTAATTCTTTAATCTGATCACGAACTAATCTTGCATTTGTAAATGGTCCATAGAAATTTTCATCAATTGCCTGCTTACTTCTTTTTAAATGAATTGAAGGAAAGTCATGAGAACCTAAAAAATAGATAAATGGATAGGTTTTATCATCTCTTAAAAGAATATTAAACTTGGGTTTATATTCTTTTATGAGTTGCTGTTCTAATATTAGAGCTTCTGTTTCTGAGTGCGTTGCAAATGTCTCTACTTTAATGGCTTGCTTTTTAATTTGCTCAGTTTTTCTATCTTTAATTGCTGGGGTGAAATAAGATCTTACTCTTTTATTTAGATCTTTTGCCTTGCCAATATAAATTATCTTTGAATTATCAAAAAACTGATATACCCCTGGCTTATTGGGAACATGTGATAAATCTTTGATCATTAAATAATTTTATTAAGCTATTTATTTAAAATTTCCTTCGTAACTCTTTTTCCTGCATTTACACCAAATTGATCAAAAGGATTAATTTGAAGCATAGCAGCGGTAACAAAGACTCTATATTCCCAAAAAGCTATGAGAGCACCTAATGAAAAAAGATCTAACTTGTCTAATGAGAAAAAATTTCCTCCAATATTGCTATTAGCCGCGTCCATCCCTTTTTTGAATTTTATCTTTCCAGATAGTAGCCCGAATTGCCCATCAGCTTGAGCATTTAACAGTGCTGAGTGACTGCTTCGGCTCGCAATGAAATCAGCTGAAGTTTCAGAAGTGCCTTGATGCAAGAGTTGGAAATAAGAATGTTGAGCTGTCGGGCCAAATCCACCGTAAATAGTTTGGCCTGTATATCCGAATATTGATTCAGGATTATTTGTCTTACCAAGAGATTCCATTTCAAGTTGCTGTAGATAATTTGCAATAGATCTAAGTTTCCAGTTATAAGAAAGTATGACTCTGTTTTTCTTATTCATGAAGTTATGAGACCAAATATCATGAAAAACAATATTTTTAAGAGCACTTTTTACAGTTGATTTTATTTGAACATTATCATCAATACTTGCTGCTCCCTTAAGAAA